>Ga0126342_10006140_pt1 | contig 21232 bp, 14 predicted proteins | sample Cyp1metagenome_FD_92528 | JGI IMG/M metagenome (GOLD analysis project Ga0126342, IMG submission 92528) | Coral microbial communities from Lord Howe Island, Old Settlement Bay, Australia - Cyphastrea 1 metagenome | ecosystem: Host-associated > Invertebrates > Cnidaria > Coral ...
GACTCACACTTAGAACCTCCGGACTCGCACTTAGAACCTAAGAGGTTCTAAGTGCGCAAAAATTTTCATACCCGAGCGTTTTGGAAAGTTTCCACAGGTTCTAACCATGCGTCCGGCGCTATAATGAACTAGTTTTCATGGGGGTTATTTCATGGTTTATAAACCAACAAACATCACTGGGGAGGGGGCCATCCTACAGGAATCAATAGGGGTTTTAACATGTTTAAAGCATTGAAGTTACTGTCAATGGATTGGTTTAAGGGACAAAAATGACCGGAAAACCCTATGTTTTAATGGGAACGTCTATGGTTTCTTCCTTAAACCAATCCATTGATATTGAAACATATGGAAATCAAGAGTGAAACTATGTGGAAACCAAGTGGAAAATCGGTTTAACTCACAAGAATGGAGGTTCAAAAAGAAGTTTAATCCAGAAACAAACTGAGGGAGTCAGTTGCTAGGTACCACATATATTTGGGTAATAGCCTGAGTGATATTATTCTAACCAATAAATGGCCATTTATCCTTTCCAAAATGGGTATTTAACCAGCAACACAGTGGATATAGCTGATATGATTCATGGTCCATGAAATATAGAGCCATAGGGAAACCGGCCCGTAGATGTGTTTCTTGCTTGCTGGATATCTATGGTATTTGAGATTTGCCCAGAATTTGGCATGAAACAACGAGGATAACGAGTCCTACCCTCTGGTAAACTAACATAGCTATGGAAAATCACCCTTTTGATAGGTATATCAATTGTACATGGGCAATGTTCAATAGTTATTTTAAATTAACAGAGGCTAAGCTTGTTTTGTCTATGGTGATATTGTATATATATATATATGGTTGTCCGTAGAGTAAAATGGTCGTTTGTGGTAAAAGACCGAGGTTGCACCAATTGGGATGAGCTATGGTTTTATCTATAAACACATTTGGTTGTCTATGGTTATCTATCCACTAGTATGTATGATTTTCTAAGATTGGCGATTTATTCATATTTATCCATATCGTCATGGATAACGTAAATATGTTGGATATTCTAGAAAATGCAGAGTAGATACTTGTCTATTATACATATCTTAGATAGCTATACATGTACAAAGGATGATTAACCATTTTAACCATATAATTTCATTAGATACATACATATGTATATATATATATAGTATATACAGTATATACAAAGAGAGAGAGAGATATATATATACATACGACAATGATATATATATATATATACACTGGATAACCTCTAGATATCTTAGAAGATTCGTCAAACATAATGGAACCTCATCGATATGCATCGTTGGGAGTTTCCAGCGGCCTGCCATGGTGAACTCCCATGAAATTCCTTCGGAATCCCTACACCCTCAGCCAAATGTCCCCCAACAAAAACTCGATCACTGGCCTACAGGGTGGGGCCCCATAGTTAGCTAAGTTGGCTTATAACTATAATAACAATAGTGTATGATACTCATGATTATATTTAATTAGATGGGCTTATAAACCAACTTATAACTAGGGGGCCCATTAACAGTAGTGATGTTTTGCTAAGATTGAATGGTGATTTAATGGATTAATTCGAGGATGAATGGATGATTTCATGGTGAAATGATCTGGTTGGTGGTTTCAAACATGACTGGATTATTTTCCATTTCATATATGGGATGTCATCCTTCCCATTGACGAACTCCATCATTTTTCAGAGGGGTAGGTATACCACAAAACAAGTGATGATATCTAGGTCAATCTTACATGGATACAAACTAATCCTTTAGTCTTGTGGAATTAATGGGATTATCTACGTTCACCAGCAAAGAATTTAATTGTTTGCCAGGTATCTAAGATTGGCAATGACTAAACCATGGTTTATTAATTAGGGGGTACTCCTCCAATAGTCATTTGGTCCAATACTTTTTTTTTAAATGGTACTTTCCCAATTAAACAGCCTAGGGCCTAGGGGTTTCTTAATCCAGGGTTGACATTAGTTGTTGCTGAGGATTCCTCCAGATGGCCTCTGATCTGAAGCTGGTTGGTTTCGAGTCCACCATCTCCAAACTCGCCGATGACTGGGAAAGCGTTCGCTTCCAGGCGCGGTGATAACACGGTTAAAACCCCCGGTGGTGGCTTGGGGTTTGACATGTGTTTTATCATAAACCACCATTTAACCACCATTTAACATGATTATGTATGTATGATTATGTATAGATATACATGTTATTACATTGTACATATATATATATATATATATACACATACAGTATTACATCTACATATACATTTTACATTATATATACAAACAACATTGTACAACTAAGCCATCAAAAAAATGATTGATGGGTCAATATAGGGAGTTAAACTACTAATTTGTTGAGGATTATGATAAGTCATAGTGGGGAACCGCTTTCAGCCAATTAATATAATGCGATTATAAATGAACCCCTCGAACATGCCGCAAGTTAATGGGATTTAATGGACTTCAAAGGGGATATTCACGGGGTTTTAATGGGATAAAATATAGGATATTCCTGGAATGTTGGCTTATACTCTTTCGTAGTCAAGCGTGGCAATCAAACATGGCAAGTGGAAATACCTACAAATAGAGGGTTTTAATTCGAAGATCATAATATACAAATAAGGGATTTTCCAGCAAACCATGTTTGATTACCAGAGGGTATACACGGTGGTGCCCCTTGGATGTTTAACCAATAATAATAGGGATTTAACCCACAGACATGGTGACTGGTGTTTGCAAGCTTGGTATTTACTCCATAACATATGGCATCTCAAAAGGGAAAATGACTCAACATGTTTTTTTCACCACAGAGATTGATCGGGATTGAAATTTAATGGGGATTTAATTGGCTTGGTGATTGAGTGCCCCCAATCGATTGCTAAGTTGATTTGCACATTTTTTTTGGTGAGTTCTACACCGACACATTGAACTATAAACGGACAAACATCTCTATAGGGCACCACCGCAATGTGGGGCACCACCTCGTACGAAAAACTCAAAAAGCGCGGCTCCTGCCTGTGATGGTTAGGTCGGTGGACGTTGACTTCATGAACATTGATTTCCTGGTTGGTGGTTTGGAACATGACTTTGATTTTTCCATTCAGTTGGGAATAATCATCCCAACTGACGCACTCATATTTTTCAGAGGGGTTGGCTCAGCCAGCAAGCAGATATTTGTTTTCTATAGAATGTATGAAAACATGGGATATTTTAATTTCCTGGGGATCTATAGTACCGAAATGTGATATAAAACATTTCCATGGAAATTAATAAATGATGTAATATTCAAAAAATATAGTTATGTTATATTATGTTAATAAATGTCTATAAAATATTGGTTACTAAAGAAATGTCCAAATTGACTTCATTGACTTCGTATTGATCCCAGGGAGCGATTTTTTCCTGTCCCAAATGTCATGAAATTTCATCAATGCACGGTGTATGTATATATATAGATATAGATATAGAGAGAGAGAATCAATTATAGATATGTACTTGGTGGCTCATCCCACTTAGTAAGTGGGTTATAACCCCAATTGTAAGTGGATTAACCCTACTTATCCCATTTATAACTGGGGTTATAACCCACTTACTAAGTGGGATGAGCCACCAAGTAGGGTGATCTATCCCACTGTTTCTACATCCAAGATAAACTCAGATTGTACTGAAAGTCAAGTGGTGAGTTGTCGACAAACAATCTAGCAGATGTGCGTATACATATATAATTAATCATACACATCATATAATTCATCCTGACATATCATGTGTATATATATATAGAGAATCAATTTTAGATATGTAGATTCATATCTATAAATCACAAATCAAATCATTCAAAACAGCGTTCCCGAAGGAAGACAACAATTGTTCTTTCCAATTGGTCAATTTTCTTCCGCACGACGTACGTACTACTTTTGCCACCGGTCAATCTTTTTCGCGCAGGTGGTTGATGCTGGCATGGGACAACTGGCGTTCTACAACACTAAGCTGCAAAGCTTTATGGAGATGACTGAGAAGGAGAATTTGCCAGATCTCTGGGACCATGGGATTCCTCAGGGTGTTGAATAAGTGGATCAACCTAACTGTTAGATACTGAATAAAGTACTGGATCAACCTTTGACTTTTGCTTTAAAATGCTGTAAAATGATTAGTAAAATGTATTAACTATATAGTTACTAACCAGCTAAACATATCATTTTCAATATCTCACTTAATAAATAGATTTTAAACGGCAGGTATCAATCAGATTCACCGGCTGTATCTAAGTTGTTCACATCGGGGAATGGGATTCATGGATCTTAAGTCCCACGGACTCCACAGGTGATCCTCCGGTGAACGTTGGATGTGTTACCCTCTGGTATTGACTAACGTGGCTATTGAAAATGGCCCATTGAAATAGTGGATTTTCCCATTGAAAATGGTGATTTTCCATAGTTATGTAAACGTTTACCAGAGGGTAATGGTGAATCACTAACAGTATCAATGGGTATGAAAAAGGGTACTGTTGGTTGTGCCCCCCAGGCAGATGTGAACGTTGGTTGGAAAAAAACAGAGTAAGTAGTTCGATATATCTACCAGAATCTACCATAAACCATAGTTATTGGAGTTATAAACCGACTTAGCTAACTATGGGGCACCACCTTGTATATATATATACTACTATAAACTCAAATTTAAGTTGTGTTGATATAATGGTGTATTAATGTTGTAATGGTGATTTAACCACCAACAACCACTATTCCTATGTGGGTGTACAGGATATTCCGAGCGCCGGAATGGTGTTTTTTCGGTGATATTTCCCCATGGGTCACATCGTCGGTGATGTGTGAATCATGGTGAAGCGCATGACGATTTCCGGATTTCACCCGTTGATTTATGTACCATCTGGTTATGACTAACATAGCCATGGAAAATCACCATTTTTTAATAGGTAAACCATCTATAAATAGGCAATGTTCATCCATTTTCCATGGCTATGTTAGATAACCAGAGGGTATGAGATTCTATGATTGTCTTTTATTACTTACTGACTATCCATATTGTACATATAGAATATGTATACCAGCACGCATATGTATGTATATATATATATACACATACATATGTATTCTTTGGAGTTCGTTTGTTCTTCTCATTTCATGGTAGTGAGGGTAGGGTCCTTTTGCAGTCTCTTGCCATTCGTATACATAGGTCCGAATTGATTCACATCCAACAAGTAAAGAATGATGTGCTGGCCCATGTTTGAATTCTACGCTAGCCGCTAGCGATCCCTGGTGTCTCAGCTTTTTGTTCAAGGCAAAATTTGCAGGAAACCAGCAGTTTTGCTGGTAAAAACATGCAGTGTCCTGTGAAATTCTCTGATTTTGCTAGCAGAATGAAAGGTAGTTTGATGCTCAATCATTCTACTTCTCATTAGATTACCAATTTTCATGTATCCCCTGATTTTCAGAACCCAAGTAGGGTGATTTTCCATCGCCACCAAACCATTTCCATGATTCATTTGTTGCGTATCCATTGATTGTGTTTAACTCCTTGATTAAATCCCTTTTATTGATGGTTGCATCACTATATGTTTCATCATTTTTGACGATGTTTGAACGTCTTGGATGGTGCAGTTTTGTTTGTTAAAGATGTGTTGTAAAATCCTGATTCATCATAGTTTATTCACTAATCCCATCAATTTTTCTCAATGTTTCAAAGGTTTTCCACACGTTTCACCATATCTGCTTGGTTTCGACTGATCGGCACAGGGTATGGTGCACACTGGCAAGCTAGGCATCCAGAGCATGTCGGACGAGGCGCAACCGAGTTTTTCTTGGGGTGAACATCGATAACGGGGGTCTCTTAAGTCATGGGGGATCCCCAGTCGTCATAGGTTTCAATGCTTTTTTGTCATGTCATCCATGACTTGGATGACCGGGGCCCCATGACGAAACGACACCTCCAAGTACCAGGTTTTTTTGGGGTGTTCGTTGGCGAACTGGTGGATTGAAACTGGGGTCTCCCCCAATGACATGTTGATATGTGAATCAGAGGAAAATGATGATGAAGCCGTGGATTTAGAGGGACCCCACTTTCAGACAAAGCCACATTAATGTGGTTTCAAACATTTTTTATTTTCCATAATATCAGGGCTCTGGTGAGGGTATTGGTAAACAAAATAGTCTGGTTGGTGGTTTGGAACATGACTTTTATTTTTCCATACATTAGGAGTAATCATCCCAACTGACACATATTTTTCAAGATGGTTATTGCACCACCAAGCATTCATCAATCATCGAAGATTGGCCGTGGCATTTCATATTCGGTTGAACCGATTGGTTCAGAAAAACACGATCCGATCATCCCGAACTTTCAAATCAGTTGGGTTATGATTCGCCAATTCGAATCATCCCCAATTGTTGGATATCTTGGATGGGTGCTGAAGAAATACTGGAAAATCAGTTGGTTGTTTGATGTAAATGGAAAATATCATTAACCATAACTTAACCAGCATAACTTATGTCTTGAATTCTGTGAAATTATGAACCAGAAAAATGTTAATGACATATGGTTAATGACATAGGTCAACATACTTAAAAATTCAACATATGACTATCAAAGATTGACCATGTCATGAACAAACATTAAATACCCTCGGGCAATGATCAGAAACCCAGGCTCGATTTACAGTGGTGGACATGGGCAGTGGCAAGATCGCATTGCACAACGCCAAGTACAATCGTGACTTGCACAGCAGTATATTTAGAAGATACAACATAACATCGGACTAACATTGATACTGACGTTCTTTTTTTGGGGGCACTACTATGTATTAGGTGTGTATACATAATATAAATATATAAATATATACATAGTATATATATATATATATATACATAAAAACATACACATATACACAACGCTATAGATATAAGTATGTACTATATATTTATATATAGCCATAGTTTATCTACCATTAATGTGGGACAGCCGCCTGGCCGTAAACATGCCATTTGAGGATGGCTGGCATTGGGTGAGATCCCACCATGAAAATCAGATCGATCCAGAACTTCGCCGGTGGGTGGGTGAGTATTTGCCAGATATAATAAAAAATGATATCATATATTATAATACAATACAATATATGATTTATAATATATAATATGTAATATATGATATATAACATATAACATTTAATATATCGTATAATGTGTAATATAGTATAATATGATATAATATAATATAACATAATATACTGTAATATAATATACTACAATCTAATCATATACATGTACATATACATATTCACATATATATATTATATATATCATTTGGGTCAACCAGCTGGATAGGTAATGTCGTGCTTTAGTATAACACAATCTTTTGCCCAAAGTTGAGATTTACTAATCAGCAAAAAAACATGCAGGGTAGCTAAGATTGGCAATGCTTTCGGAGGCTTTTCAGGTGGAACGAGAGGAGAGGCCTGGATTGCCTGCAAGTGCGAAGCCGACGCAAGCTGAGACCGTGCCATCCAGCACACCTCCTACAGTGGGCACGCCAGAGAAGAGGCGTCGACGAGGCAGCGGGGCTTAAAGCACCTGTGCAGATGTGACTACACTGGTCTCGTGTGCGCAGATTCACGAACAAGTTATCAAGGCCCGTGTGAGCTTGGAATGCTCTACCTCTTGTACGTTCCGGCGGATATGGGACGTGCAAGCCTGAAAGCCAGCGTGGTCACTGCCGTGGTCGGTGACGAATCCGGCTTGGCACAGTTTTCTTATAGCTGAAGCATCTATAAATGGGCCATTTTTCATAGCTGTATTAAATTACCGGATGGTACATAACATGTTTATGTTTCTGTCTGGGGTGGGTATAAATGCACCATGATAGGGACTCTTAAACATCATAGACTCTGCCATCTGTTGGTGGTTGGAAGACTACTACATTCCTCCTAAAGGTAGTGATTCTCAGGATGAAACTGTGAGTTTGGAGGATGGTATTATGGTATCATCATGGAATTCCTAGTCCCCCTTTAAACATTAAACACCCAGCAGAAACCATGGTGGATGTAGAAGAGATTTACGCAAAACCATGATGTTTTTCAGGATTTGGATCATGGTGTCATCTCTCTAATGATTTATCCCATCTCATCACATTGTTTCATAGTTCCGTCATGTGTAACTTGATGAAGTTGGTTAGATCCCCATTTTCAGTCAAGTCAGTCGTGTGAACCACTGATGAGCCAAAATGTTATGATTACTGAGTGAATACACATAGTAATGGTTGGTTAAACGTATTTCAACAAAAATATTTATTGAAACTTATATAGTCAGTTTTTTTAATGTTCGAGACAAAAGTCCTTTTTTTTACGGGTGGGGGCATATCACAACCTTATGGGGGGTTAAACGGTGAAACATCCCACAGCTTGGTGATGCCGTGGGAGATGGCCATCAAAAGCGGCATTTGCCGGTGTTTTTTTTCGGGGTGAAACCATAGAAGAAAAAACCCAAGCTCGCTGGATGGTTTATTTCATGGAAAATCCATCTACCCTCTGGTAAACGTTTACAGTTTGCTATTGAAAATGGCCATAGAAATAGTGGAATTACCCCTTTAAAATGGTGATTTTCTATATCTATGTTGAATTACCAGAGGGTATACATGATTTGGAAACATCCATATAGCTAATCTATCTATGGAAAATATAGTTTTTGATATGGGTCTAATCTGGGTAGCCATATTTTAGGAAACATCCGTTTTGGCACATATCAGAAAATGATCATTCACAGATTGGGTCCGATTATACGGGATTTATATCGTAGGTATCATCATTTCGAGTGTTACTACAGTGCTGTCCATTGTCAATGTAATTGCTATAATACGGAATTACCATGAATTACCTATTATATTTTTGTATTATCCCATTATTGTATTTATTGTTTGCCATTGTTATTGTATAGTCTATCATTGTATATGTCATTATACCTTGGTTGATAGGTTTCCCTAATATGGGTTTTCATAATCACCAATAACTTGAAATATTTGGATAGTATAACTCCCTTTTACTGACCCATCAGAAGAGGTATTTTTAATAAGTGGTAGTAGTAAAAGAGATATCAAAAACACTATTTCAACTACTTCAAAATGAGATAACCTATTATATAATAGAAAAAAACAACAACTACTTCAAAATGAGATAACCTATTATATAATAGAAAAAACATCAACTACTTCAAAATGAGATAACCTATTATATAATAGTAATAACACCTATTTTTTCTTGGGATGGGGTACCCCATGGGTATGTATACCGGGCCTCCGGCTCGCATCGGACCGCGGCCCGCATCGAAACGCCGAGGTTTCGTGGCTCAGCGTGCCGGAGGCGCCGTAGAGCGCAGCAGTGTGAAGGACCCTGTCATGTTGGAGAAGCCATATGGTTTCAATAGCATAATATGGCCAGATAATAGGCCATATGGGCCATATATAGTATATATAATATTGATTAAAAAACACCATTCATTGATAATATTGTCCTGAATGGGGATAATATCCACTATCTATGGTTAATATATGGTTACCATCTGGCTATATATGGTGAATATATGGTTAATGATGGTTAATGATGGTTAATGATGATGATGATGATGAATGGTTAATCATGGGTTCTATCAGGGTTAATGATGATGATTTTCATGGTTTTGTCTAATGGTTTTTCATGGCTTTTCTAATGGCTGATTTAGGGGTAGCCTATTTTCAGATAAGCCAATATATCAATGGGAGATCTCCAGGATCCATTTTACGGAGGTACGTAAATGTACCATATTTTTGGCCATATTTTGTGGTGATATTTACTTACATAGGCCTAAAAAATAGGCCTTATATATGGTAGGTACCTCCATTTTAGGATCCTGAAATTCCCATTGAGTACTAGGTTAATCATGGGTAAAAAATGGTTAATGATGCTTTTCTTAATTGGTTAATAATGGTTATATTTCATGATGGCTAATGATGGTTAAGGATGGTTATATACTCTAGGTTAACCTTGGATTTAGAGTAATGGGACCAACCGGGGTTGCGCCTCGCGAAACCCTTGGGACTTCCATGGCAGCGGGCGCAAGCTTGGTCAAAGTCTGCGGGCTTGGCCTAAGAAACAGCTGAGCCTGCAATGTGAGGCCCCCAAGATAGCTAAGTTGGTTTATGGATCCAATAACTATGGTCTATGGTACTTATAACTATAGTTACTGCGGCATATAAACCAACTTATAACTGGGGGGGGGGGGGCATGGAACTGGACATTCAGAGCAGAGCGGAGATATCTGGATCCGAAAAGAGAGCACCCCACGATGTCCATGGTTGCTCATCACTTAGTCCATTTTTTCTCGCCATTTGGAGGTATACATTGTCAGACACACGCATCGTGCGAGGGAAAAAAAACACGGTCAGTGTTAGCACAAACTCCAATGTCTCTTTTTGCGGTACCTGTGGATGCTCGAACCTGTCACTTTCATCGCACCGTTGGGTACTTGGAAAATGGATGTCGAAAAATCCGAATTTCAAGTCGAATGATGATGGTGATGAGGAGGATGATGATGATGTTGATGATGATGATGGTGATGATGACGAGACACTGCGAAGGGGCTGCTGCGTGAAGAGGCTCAATAAGGCTCAAGAGGCTCTCCTTTGAGGGGAGGGGGGGGTCCCTTTCTCCTGGTCGTTCAGGGATAAGGGGTCCAGCCCGCCCCTTTGCTTCGCAAAGTAAAGCTCAAGGTAGCCCGCTAGGAGGCTACCTTTCGTGATAAGCTACATTTATCATCATTTTTCATCATTGATAATCTTTGGAAGTATGCACGGTGCCACGCGACGTTGCAGAAGTTATGCCGCCTGGGCATCCTGCTGTACTTTGTCTGGAAATCCGAGCCTGAAGCCATGGTGGAAAACGTCCAAGCGAATTCGCCCGCGGGCGGTTTTTCTCCGATCACCGAGTTTCCAACAATTTCACCAAGAGAGCAGGGTCGCAACAAACCCCCTTCAAACTCCATTAATGGCGTCCTGCGAGATCTGACAGGATCACACACGATCGGCGCGGATCAAATTCCCAGCACTTACAAAAGGCCTGAAGCCGTCCATATTCCACAATGTGAAGCCCCCAAGTGAACTCTCGTCACATGCCTTGTGCGTCTCTTCACGCAGCAGCCCCTTCACAGCGTCTCATCATCAGCATCATCGTCATCATCCTCATCATCATCATCATCATTCGACTTGCAATTCGGATTTTTCGACATCCATTTGCCACGTACCCAACGGTGCGATGAAAGTGACAGGTTCGAGCATCCAGAGGTACCGCAAAAGCGACTTTGTGGTTTGTGCTACCACTGACCGTGTTTTTTTGCCCGCACGATGCGTGTGTCAGACCATATACCTCCAAATGGCTCTTTAAATAGGCTAAGTGATGATCAACCATGGCAATCGTGGGTTGCCCTCTTTTCGGATCCATATATCTCTGTTCAGCTATGAATGTCCAGCCTAAGGCTTGGTGTCAGCAGAAAAGGGCCCGGTCGCATGTCGGCTTTCGCACTGAGTGATCCCCCGCGTCCCCTGTGACACAACTACCTTTCGTGTCACCCCTTCTCAAGTGATTAATGGTGATTAGTGGAAAATGATCTAAAAATCTAGGTCAAGCGACCAAGATGGGTAGAAACTAATCCAATTTTTTCTTTGGGTATCGGATTATCTGCGTTCACCAGCTAAGAATTTGTCATGTTTTTCAGGATATCTGGCTGATTGGCACTGGTATGGTTTCAATAGTAGGAAAGCCGTTGTGTATATGGTGTGTCAGATAGATATATAAGACATCATAATGCATAATGGCACATGATTTACAGTATATAACTGATATCTATCTATCAAATACATCATATGACCTGGGTTTCCTAAAATGAGGGATCCCCAAGTCACCATGGGTTTCAAGAGCGAGTCATGGTCTAATTGTGGATGATTTCGGGGTACCCTCATTTTCGGAAACTTCCATGTGAGCCATTGAAAATACATTTGTTGATGGTTATTAATTGATCATGTTAACTCATACCCATATTGGCCATCGTTTTTCAACATTGACTGAATGGTTGTTTTCCCATAAAAGGGATTGGTCATCAATCCATTCATAGGGATTCAGAAATACCCTCTGGTAATTTAACAGTTTGCTATTGAAAATGACCATTTAGGTCCTTTATTTACCTATTTAAAATGGATATGTTCCATAGTTATGTAAACGTTTACCAGAGGGTAGCCCTTTTTTTTCGGATTCCCAATGGCTGGGATGACTGGATGACTAGAAAGCAGCCATGGCAACACGTTTTGACCATAGCACATGATAAAAAGCCACGGCTGTGGATTCGGGACCACCTTGTGATCAGGTCATCGTTTGCTACGAATGGGTTCTGGTTGGTGGTTTGGAACATATTTTTCCATAGATGTTCTAAGTTCTAAGTGTTATATATAAGTTCTAAGTGTTATATACATATGCCTTTGTATCAACTATAAATGTTATATCTCTTTAGATATAATTATAATCCCAGTATTACTATAGTTTAATGAGGTATAGCTCTACTTAATTTCAAAAAAAGCTATCTTCAACTATAGTTATATATTCTGGTTGGTGGTTTGGAACATGGCTTTTTGGAATATTAACCAGCTACGAATGGAATGGAATTACCAAAAAAATGGTATACTTATGGTACAACTATATCTGGTTGGTGGTTTGGAACATGGCTTTTTTTCCATATATTGGGAATAATCATCCCAACTGACGTTCATATTTTTCAGAGGGGTTGAAACCACCAACCAGGGGTTATGATATACCTACCAGCAGACATTTTTGTGTTTTTTAATTTTTGTATGGTATTTGGCAATGTTTTCCCATTGTCTTTAAACTAATGCGTATGGGTTCTTTGAGACTCAATTCACTACTGTTTTGGTGCATCCATATCGAACCAGAAATTGAGCAAAAGTGGCAAGAGTGATGGTCAGATAAAGATAGAGCATTTTACAGTAACTGTCAGTAGATGGAGGTTTCCTAAGTCATGGGGGGTACCCCCAAATCATCCAAAATTAAAACCTGATCTGACCTCTGTCATACATTCTGTCATCAATTTGCGGCATGTTCTTTTGCAAAATGACTTGTCGAACGTTGCGGTGATTTTCGGAAACTCATCTCCGATGAGACGGCAGCAATGGCAGCCATGGTATTTAGTTTAAATCTGCGTTTCAACTCATGCATCGTTTCTTGGTATTCGTCTTGGGGATACTAAATGATAATTACTAAGAGTTTCGGATATTAATATAATGATACATAATGTGATTAATCTGGCATATAGTTTTGGGCTACTAATCCATATGTATCAACAGTCATCATATTCGGCCATACAGTTTTGGCAATGAAAATATGAGCAGTGACCTTAAACCCTCACGGAGAAGCCCGTTCTTTGTATTTTCAGACGGGCTCTGTTGACATGCCTGGCTTGTGGGGGATTACGGAGCCCTGAGCTGGGAATTACAGTATGGCTTTGTCCGAAAATTGAGTCCCAAATTCAATGGCTGATTTACCCTCCGGTAAACATACAAAAAGCTATGGAACATCAACATTTTTAATGGGTAAATCCACTATAAATAGCCATTTTCAATAGCTATGTTAGTTTACCAGAGGGTACGTGTTTAGAATTTGAATTGCGATTATATATTATTATATAATCGATTGTGTTTACATTGTAGTATTGTATATTGTTATTCAAATGTCAATTTAATTAATATCACCACCCTTTTCGTGGGGTGTAAGCAAGGGGGGCGTTCAAAAAATGTAAGCAACAATTTTGACCCCTGCGTATTTTTCCCGATGGGGAAGGCTATATGTATTTTAGACCCCTCCTCCGTCAAAAACCGTGCCCCGGAAGATTTACATTTAGGGCGGGGGGGTTGAAAGTCCGCAAGAGAGTCCGCAAGAACTGTACCCCCCTCCCAACCCCCCCGTACTCTACGGATAGGGGGGTGGTGGGGGGAGGTAAAAATTGTTAAATGTCCGCAAGCAGCAGTTTGTAAACAGTTTGTGAGGTGTCTTTGTGCTTTGTGGGGATGCAATCAACCTATGTTTGAGGTCCATAGTTCCTTGCAGAAAGTGTTCGAAAAAAAGGTAAAACTAAGATAGAAAAATGTAAACATCCTACACCTGATGCCTATAATTCCTGGCAGAAAGTGCTTAAAAAAGAAGGTAGAGATGAGATTCAAAAATGTAACCATCCTACACTTGAGGTCCTTAATTCCTTGCAGAAAGTGCTCAAAAAAGAAGGTGGAGATAAGATAGAATCATGTAACCATCCTACACCTGAGGTCTTTAATTCCTTGCAGAAATTGTTTTTAAAGAAGGTAAAAATGAGATAGACAAATGTAACCATACCACACCTGAGGCCTATAATTCCTTGCAGAAAGTGCTTAAAAAAGAAGGTAACTATAAGTTTTTTTTTAAACATCCTATACATAAGGTCCATAGTTCCTTGCAGACAGTGCTCGAAAAATAAGGTGAAACTAAGATTGAAAAATGTAACCATCCTACACCTCAGGTTCCACAGTTCCTTTCAGAATCAACATGACACATGTGTAGATTGTTATTTTATTATGGTTGGAGGGTCATAAGGGGGGCTAGATAGGAACCGTGGCAGAAGCGTGTTTAGCTCATGGGATAGATAACACAACAGCTGCAGGAGCACCATGGGCATCGCCAGCAGTTCAACACAAAATCCTGCCTTGGACATGGTGGCCAACATTGAGCAGCTGGTTCCGAATGCGAGAGAGATTGCCAAGCAAAGCGACCAAGCAATCCTCAGCTGGACGAAGCAAGGTTCCACAACAGGGAAAGAGGCACAAGAAGCTGCACGTGCTCAGGATCGTGTGAGATCTTCAGGATTGATGCCCGTCTTGCTCCCGGCCGAGGTCATTGATGATTTCAAAGCTGCTACTGGGCACCAGCGCTTTTCAAATTGAGCAAAGGTTCAGTGGGTGAGTATCAGCTTTTCCTGCTCACCAAGGCAAAGGAGTGCTTCACGGCTGGGAAGGTTGATTTCGACGAGATGGCGGAATTCTTCAAGAGCCATTTTCAGGTTTCCGGTCTCTCGGAGGAGCTGGAACTGGCAATACCTTCCGAGACCTATGAGAATGTGAAGTTGGCCTTGGAGGAGTTTCAGGCGGCTTTGAAGAGCAAGAAGGTCAGCTTCGCTATGCCAGAGATCCCTGATGAAGACAACTCGATGACCAACGAAGAGAACCTGGAACTCCTTCACACAGTCCTTGCGGGAACCTTCCACAGCAGGCGGGTGGCGGTGAAAGTCATTCCTGGCGGCAGGACTAATGCTCAGGAAGCACGGGTTCTATCCGCCCTGGCCGCAGAGCCACACCCGAATATCCTGCAGCTGCAGGCCTGCTTTGCTCATGGGAACGAACTCTTGCTTGTCACCGAGCTCATTTGCGGAAGTGACCTTGAAACTGCAGGCCGGCAATTAGGCTTTGGGAAGTCTTGGCCAAGATGAGCGAGGATGCCGTGAAGGCGACACGACCTCACCTCAGCCCATATTTGACTCTGATCAGAGTGCCAGAAGGATGAGCTTGGATCCAGCGAGTTGATATCAATGGCATTTGAATTCTCCAATCGCCTTGCCAAGCTGATGAAGACCTCCGGACATGCTGCAGCCTTGCCTCAAATGGGGCCAGTGAAGGCACAGCGCGAGAACCTGGAAAAGTTCCACCGAGATCTGAAGATGACCCATGCTGGTGAGAACAAGAAGGGAATGGACATTTTTGCCATCTCAAGCTTGGATACTTGGATCATGGAGGAGTATGTGCAAGATGCTGGACTTCTGAAGTCATTGCAGGACAACTGGGAGACGATTGTGGAACTTGTGGACATCGGAGATCGACGCAACTTTGTCTACAAGTTGTTGAGCAAGGAAGAATACACCATCTGCAGTGAGGCATTTGGCATGGCAGTTTGGGCAAAGAGAAGCGAGAACCCCGAAGAGTTCATGACGGGATTGGAGCATCTCATGGTTCCACTGGAAAAGCACATCGAATTGGGTCTCATCATCTATCAGTTCCACTTCAAATTGTCCGCAAAGCCAAAGAAGGAGGAGGTGGAGAGGTATGTGGGGATGATGAAGCCGCTCCTTGCCATTGAGGCAACTTGAACATGATCTCAGGAGGGATCTCGACGGGTGGCATTTTTGATTCGGATTTCCGGAAGGGTGTTTAAGTTCGATCATGTAGGTACATAAAGGGGATTTACCATGGGGACCCCACAAAGGTTCATTTGAGGTCCTTTTAAGGTCCATTTGAGGTCCTTTTGAGATCTTTATTTGTATTCTATTGTTTTTTCCATAGGTAGGAGATAAATTTGAAGACTTCCAACATCTAATTTTAATTTTATTTGAAGCTCAAGGTTTTTTCAGTAATTTGCAAGGAATAATATACCTTCAATACCTGTATGTTACATGTTGACATGATAGAAAACGTGTAGAATGCATTGGAAATACCAGGCAATTGGGGACCTACACACCTCCAGTTTGCATGCTTTGATTTTCTGCAATTTTGCAGCTATTTGCAGACCTTCACATTTTTTTTTGCATTTTTTCATTTTCTTACATTTCTTTCAAAATTGCAATGGGCAATATTGAACGCCCCCTGCGTTTTTTTAAAGAAAATAAATGAAATCCCGTAAAGAATAAGGGGACCTACTAAAATGAAATCTTTCAAATAAGACGCAGTTAGAATAATAAATGCTCGCCAACATTTAACAGGACCACCTCCCTCAAAAACGTCTAAATTGTGGCTTGCAATTTGGGTACGCCCCCCCTCCTTAAAAGGGTAGTGATAATTTAATTGGATCAATTATCATTCAATAGTTCAAATATAGCCATGATAAAGATAATCTGGCATAATATGGCCAGATAATAGGCCATATATAGTATATATAATATTGATTAAAAAAAAACCATTTCATTGATAATATTGTCCTGAATGGGGATATAGCCACACACACACATATATATATATGGGTAAATTATAACGACCTCACTGCGACCTCACTGGAATCATGGTTAATAAGGGACATCATTCCCAAATGGCCGAACTATTCAGGTTAATGAAATATTGTAATTTACCCAGGAATAACTGATACATAGTTTGTTTCTGCACGCTCCGGAGTAGCTGCAGTGAGGATGGCGACAAAATCCTTGGAACTTGGGCCGATGCCATCTTTACCATCGTTCAGGCGATGGACATGTCTGGAACATTGGCAAAACAGAAAAAAAAGTGGGTTCCAAATGACAAGATCTGATAAGATCTGAATCCAGTTTTTTTTAACGGAATATATATATAATTATATTTATATATATGTATAATATATATATATATAGATATTGAACATGAATAGGAACTCAAGATTCAATCCTTTATGACTCTGGTTGTAGTTCACATTGGTCCAGGTTTATAACTAGGGGAACTGCAGGTTCTGGTCGTACTCGACTAAACGGGATGCGATTCATAGGGGATTCAACCTCTACGGCGACCATGACAAGAGTTGATCAAGGTCTTGTTCATCACCATACACAAAAAAACGATAAGACGATAAGATTTCTCAGCATCCGATATGGGAAGTCACAACTTAGGGTTGCTTATATACTATATACCCTCTGGTAATTTAACCTAGCTATGGAAAATCACATTTTTAATGGGAAAATCAACTATTTCTATGGCCATTTTCAATAGCTTTTTGTATGTTTACCGGAGGGTACATCCCCTCCCGGAGTTGGATGAAGGGTGACATCGAGGTACCTACCTTGATCGTGTCCCCACAATGGTTTTGTGGCTGAACATGAAAATGCTGAAGTACAAAATTGGTCAAAACTTCGGGTATTCCCATTGTGGATGGGCATCAATCCATCAATAGAGGATTTTTTTTCATGATTTTTCATTGTTTTTCTGTACCCAGTATAAGGAATCTCATTGTGGGATAAATTGTTTTTGACCAAACATACCATGCTGAGCCCAACCTCGGCACCTCTCTTTCCCGTAGCTCAACTCACCCGATGGCTTCAATTCAAATTTGTTCATGATTCATATTGTTTCCAAGTTGACACAGGGAATGGAGTTCTCTGGTAAACATACAAACAACTATATAAAATAACCATTTTGAATAGGTCCATAGGTAAATCAACGATTTCTAAATGGGGTATTTTCAATAGCAAACTGTTAAATTACCAGAGGGTAGTTGTTGATGTTCGGATGTTCTCAACTTTGGCTCAGCAATTGCCTTTCGTTCTTAGTCTCCCGTTGTTTTCGATCAAAATTCTCCAAGCCATGGTCACCCTGCGCGGCGTCCGCAGCGTGGTCTGCTGTCTGTCGCTTCACGCGCTGTTGCCAGCGGTAACTGCGGTGCGCTCCACCAATCAATTGGCGCAAGATACCCGGGCGGCCTTTGTTGAAGGCTCGTTGTGATGGTGTTTGGGAAGGGTTTTATGTTGTTGTTTTTTCAATGTTGGCTTCAACACGCAAAAGTTGAGATTCCAGGTTTAGTCAGTTTAACCCATGTTTAACCCATGTTTAACCCATGTTTAACCCATGTTTAACGTTTAACTTGATATTTCCCAGATGCATTTGGGGTTTTTCACAAACCGGCTGCGGCTTTATGTGTAGTTCAATAATGTGATCTTTGGTTGCTTTGGTACACTCTGGTAATTTAAGATAGCTATTGAAAATGGCCATCTATAGTGGACTTACCCATTGAAAATTGTGACTTTTCATAGTTGTTTGTATGTTTACCAGAGGGTACGTCATTTTGGCCACAAGCCGCAACTGTTTCATGCCGGGGATGTTTCATTTCGGTCGGAGTTTGAGCAACCAAAAGGAAAGGATCGATGGAACTTGTCCATTTGCCACCCCCAAAGGTCGATGCCAAAAATCCGTTGGACACTTGGAAAATCCTGGAAATATGAGAGAGAAAGAGATACGCTATATATATATATATATATATTTAAAAATATATATATATTTAAATATATATATATGTATGGTTGGTTTGGAACATTTTTCCATACATTGGGAATAATAAAATCGTAACTGACGCACTCATATTTTTCCGAGGGGTAGGCTCAACCACCAACCATATATATATTTATGATCTACACCATCCTAGAAACACTTTTTCTATCTTTTTGGGTGACAAAAAAGTGGATCCAATCCTATCCCCTCATTGTGACACTGATTGTTGGGACGAAATGAACAGATCCTGTACAAAACAGGGTTCTGGTGGGGTTATTGGCAAACGAAATAGTGAATGGGTTAAAAAAGGGTGATGTTTTTTTTCAGCATTTCTGAGTAAGACTAAGATGTCATACATATCACACTGTATCACACTGACAATGGTAAGTTGCTTTGATCATTTTTTGCGGCGTTTCTAAAGGAGACACCGAAATAGAAATCACAGGGAATGTGATCAACAGCTGGAGATTTCACCGGTAAACCCAGCCAAGTCAAACGTGCAAAAAAACGATCGTCAATGTGGCTATGATTTCAGAATTCCCCATGGAAATTCTATAAAATCCCCATGTATATATAGTGTTACTTCACTTGTAAGTTTTCCATGTATAAAATATGTGGGTGAGCCCAATTCACTCGCAACTTGTTCATACCTGCCATGGTCGAGATTGGGAATTTAATGTGGCGCCATAATGTGTCTTTAATGGGATAAGTGAAATTAGTGATGTCATGAATCCGATTGAAATGTGACTATTAGTGAAAATGTGACATTTAACTCTTTAATATGTCTTTTTCATGAACTACCCTCTGGTAATTTAACAGTTTGCTATTGAACATGGCCATTTATACTTGAGTTACCCGTTAAACATGTTGATTTCCCATGGCTATGTTACTTTAGCAGAGGCTAATTATTTCATGGGATTTGACCAACGAACGTTCATGGGGTTCATGCAACAAACAAAGCACTTGTGAGGATGGTGACCCATCAACGACTGGACTTGGAACAAATACCCATGGTTTTGAGCATGACTTACCCATCAAACATGGCAATGGAAAATCATCATTTTCAACGTACCTAGGTTTTAATGTTGTGTTTTTTTCTAAAAACCAAGGAGTTTCAGCGCCACCATGTTTGGCTCTTACCTTCATTGGGGCCATGGGCGTTCAGGTGGTCCTGCGTCAGCGTTGGGAAGCATTAATGGGGATATGTCAAGTTACCTATTAGTACCCCATTTTTTGGGAATAAACATCCATAAACCATCTATGACTTAGGGTACCGTTTGGGTACCAGGGGCCCTTGACTCACTTGGCACATGTTTCTATCCCACACAAAAGAAATTGACAGCCTATTAGAGGTTGTATTTAAGGACTATTAAGGATACATATCCCGCCGGATTTCGAGTCTTTTTTGCTTTAACCAAGCTCATGAATGAGGTCCTCTGCTGGTTGCACCCATGCGTTGGAACTAAATTGATAGGATATGATATTGTGCTTCTTTAAAAAAGAGCCATACAATGCCGAGTTTGTTTTGGCTTAGTGTAGGGCCTCCCTTGAAAGCCCATGAATCAATCACAGAATCGTTTGATGTTGCGAATTCCTAGCCTCCCACGGTGTGAACAACGGCCGCAGATAACGCTCAACGTGCAGAAGCCACTGAGTTTTTGCGCCACGGGGATGGGTCTGGTCATGCTCTTGGGGTATCCAGAACATACTGTAGCCGGGTAAATAGTTGGGCAGATGGTGGATAGATATGGAGGTGTCCTGAAATAGGTGTACCCCTAAATCATCCATTTTAATAGGATTTGTCCATTAAAAACCATCAATTTTGGGGTATCCCTATTTATGCAAATATAACTATATATATATAATTATATATACTTGTATTTGCTGAAGATGATCTTGTTCCCACTACTTGGTGAACCCATAATTAGGGAATATGGTTATGTTTTGTGGTTTCCTTAAGCAAATCCAAGTATATTGTATCATTGTACATATTCATATATAACTGTATATACAACTCTATATATCTATATAATTATAGGCGAAGGAAGTTTAGAAGTCAAACTTCCGACAACATGGACAGATGAAAAGCAGAGATGGGAAGAGTCAGAGAGAAGAGAAGAGTAGAAGAGAGAAGATCAGAGAAGAGAAAGAGTCAGAAGA
>Ga0126342_10006141_pt1 | contig 21232 bp, 22 predicted proteins | sample Cyp1metagenome_FD_92528 | JGI IMG/M metagenome (GOLD analysis project Ga0126342, IMG submission 92528) | Coral microbial communities from Lord Howe Island, Old Settlement Bay, Australia - Cyphastrea 1 metagenome | ecosystem: Host-associated > Invertebrates > Cnidaria > Coral ...
GGAGCCCCAATTCGAACCAAAGCCCCCTCTTGGTCCCTAAAGTACTTAGCAGGTAATATGCATAGTGACTGAGTGGATGTCAGCAAAGTCATGTCTTCGACTTTGGCGACGATTTCACCCAGGGATTGACCGTTTTTGTTTCAACTGGATGAACCGTAGATATTTATCCAGGGCAATACCATTCTATCCCCATTTCTGTTGGCCCACAGGAAGTTCAACCAAAATTATAGGAGATCAGCAACCGGAAATTCTGGGAGACATTATATGTTTAATTACATATTTTTGCAATTGGTGCTGTGGGCAAAGTTGTTTTTAGGTGTCTGAAAGTAGGGCTTGTGGTCATTGTAACTATAAAGCAACAAAGATTTCACTCAGGTGCACCACCATCATTGAGGATTGCTGACAACTTGTTTTAGGGTGCCGCCATGAGCGTAAAAGATGATTGATACCTGGAGAACCATCCCAGATCGACCTTCTCTGTGGGTTGTGAATATACTGTTGTGCAGATTTTGGGTATGTTCACTGTACCCTTCGGAGATCAAACATGGCTAGGAAATCTCGAACTAAAAAGGCAAATGGGAAAATCACCGAACTAAATGGAGAATTGCAAGGTGGGCTTCCCCAATTCTAGACTTGTGAATCCATTAAATCATATTCACCATAATACAGTTATAGCCATAGCCCTTCATGGTTATAACTACTGGCTTACAACCGAGCTTTAGTGATGATATATACAACCAACTAGTTGCAGGAGCTATAAAAAAAACTGCGGTTAATAAATTGGTTAAGGGCCAACACATGCCATAACTCTTCAAGCAGATGAGCCACAGTTTGATCTGATATCTTCCCTGTTCTGAGATGCTATGGGCCGATAGGCCCTCTCCAGATATCAGGAGATGTGATGAGATGTGGCTATGGATCAAGACCCCCTACCATTCATATTTTGAGGGGATGAAGATCCATCAATCCTAGCCATTTTGGTGGTTCCCATTCCTTTGTTTTTGCCTCATACTCACAGGATTATAGGTGGATATAGATTCAATGGCCATTTCAGGAACCTAAAATGGAGGTACCTACCATATATAAGGCCTAAGGGCTATGTAAGGGAATATCCCCACAAAATATGGCCTTATATGGTACAGTACCTCCATTTTAGGATCCTGGAATTCCCATTGATAGATTGGTAACCCCTTAAAAGATGCCGCTTCACGTGCTCCCAGGATGGTAGTTTGATGATGTTTTCCCCATATTTTCCAGGTTTCCTACTCCTTGGCATGTCTTTTGTGATTTTGTGGTGCCAAAACAGTTGCCCCGGGCCCATCATGGTCTCATAACCTCACCATTAATCAGCCCATGGTCTCAGGCTTCATGAGATCTTTTGTGAGCAACATCGCCTTCAGGTCCCAGTGGTTTGTAGCTACCGACTGGATAGAAACGAAAAATCCTGGATCGTTTTTGCTATGGAGATTCACCAGAGCCAGCAAACGTCTGTGTTTTTTTTTGTGGACGGCCAAAGATTGACAATGTACTTGCGTTTGCTTAGTGGAGTTTGAGATAATTTGAGTATTTGTCCCACAAGTCTATGTCCATACCCACAAATTGGAGACTTACGAATATACACCTGTAATGTGCAGATATACATATAATGTAAGTATTTACACCCAGCATACACATATATATATACATACACATGTATACATACAAAGTTTACATATGTCTAGTGTATATATATATATATATATACAGAGGCCTGTTTATGCTTGAGTTTTAAGGTGTCGTTTCAAGACACTTTGACATTTTGAGACCATTTGTTGAAGGAACTCTCAGTGAACATGACCAAAGAAATGGATGTGTGTTGGTATTTCATGCAAAGGAGGGCTCCAGAGCTCCAGAGACGGGTAAGTTGTTGTTGCTTGACATACCTGGTATGGGGGGGATGATCACCAGATTCAAATATCTTGTCATTGAAGTACTGGGGAATCTCATTTAAAATTCTTCTTACCATTGGCTTCAAGTTGCTATAAAATCTTCATACCTTTCTGAAAACATCCTAATTACCAGCGATTTCAAGGGTTTATGTTTTCCCCCTGGTAAAATCAACAGTATTTCCATGGCAACAGCGGGTTGAAACACAGTTCAGGACTGGGATGGTCCACATTGGTGCCGTGAAACCCATCCCATTGCTATCCCCATGAAACTCTTGGCTTCGTCCCGAAAAAAGTTTCCCATGTTGGTAAAAGCCCAGAATTCCATAGAATTCCCCCAACAACCATGAGGCAACACATTATATCATGTCCCTTTTAGCACCATTTTTCTGGTCAAATCATCTTAAACTACAATTATAATTGACCGATATCACAACCATTGATTACCCAGCTGGTTGGTGGTTTGGAACATGTTTTATGACTTTCCATATATTGGGAATGTCATGATCCCAACTGACGAACTCCATCATTTTTCAGAAGGGTAGGGCTCAACCACCAACCACCCAGTATAGTCACATCACCAATATTACTATACTGGGTAGTCTAATTTGGGTTTGGTGATGTGACTATCATAACCATTGATAACTTGATATATCATGATATATCCAGTATAGTCACATCACCAAACCCAGTCACTTTCCTGTGGCATCACCAAACGTACCAGGCCTGGCGTGTGGCGCCTCGATGCGCCTCGGTGACTGAAACGCGTGCAGAGCGAGTTGGAAAAAAGGTCGAAATGAACGGATCTCTCAGGTCGATGGTTGACACTTGGCTTAGTGGGACTTCACCATCCTTTTCCGGAATTTAGATTTTTAAGCATCAAAGATATGGAACAAAATACCAGGACTGTATAGATTATGTTTATTCATACGTACAATGTTTGATGTGGAGCGATAATCCCAATTCAAACAATTGAGGGGGAGTCAATAAAAACAAAGACTAAAGTCTTTCCTTGCCTGGAACAAAGTTTCTCGAATCGAGTCAATGTACATTGTGTATCGCTATTTTACTGGGGTGAATAGGGAATATAATTGGGACAGATTCCATATTAAGGTGATAATTCATCCTCTAATTGTGTATATATATATACATACATATATCTATATATATATATACATACATATTCCCCATCCAATCATACAATATAGGGAATAGAATTGGGATTAAGCAATAAAATGAACGATACGGTTCATGAAAGTTTCATTATTTAACAGAGGATTACCAGCTGTGTACCTTCTGCACCTGGGATTGCTTGGCGATTTGATACAATCAATTCCTATCGCCCCCACTTGGCGGTGTAGGATGAGATCAAATACGGATGTTATACGAGGTATCACAAAAATAAACGTTTATCATTTTTTGCTGGGTACGCCTGCCTACTTAGGGCTGCATCCTTGTCAGGAAGTAGCTACCCATGTATATATATATACATATAGACATATACATAGTATGTATATATAGATATTATTATTATATATACATACATACTATACCTCATCTATATTTGGGTTATTTTTTGGCTTTATTTTCTGGGCTTCATCCGAATCTTCTTTTTCCAGAAAGATCCGAAACATCGATTCCCCCGGGGATCGATCTGATGATGAATGGCTGCTTAGGTTACTAACCACCATGGAATATATACAATGTGAGGCCCCCAAACGTGATGTGAACGTTGGTTTAGATTCGCCCCAGTGTAACTTTAGTTATAAGTACCATAAACATCCATAAACCATGGTGAAATTGGAGTTATAAACCAACTTAGCTATCTTGGGGGCCTCACATTGTGTGTACATATATATACACACTGGTTGGTGGTTTGGAACATGAATTTTATTTGCCCAAATAGTTGGGATGCTGATCCAATCTGACTTTCATATTTTTCAGAGGGGTTGAAACCACCAACCAGTATATATACCATCTGGTTATTTAACAGTTCGCCATGGGAAATGACCCATAGAAATAGATGGTTTACCTATTAAAAATGGTGATTTTCCATAGCTATGTTAAATAACCAGATGGTATATTAATAAATGATGAATAAATGATGAATAAATGATGAATAAATGATGAATAAATGATGAACATGACAAGTTGCAGATGATCTTCCATATATTGGGATTATCATCCATATATTCTGGTTGGTGGTTTGGAACCATGGAATTTTATGACTTTCCGTTCAGTTGGGAATTTCAAAATCCCAACTGACTTGAACTCCATCATTTTTCAGAGGGGTTGGTTGAAACCACCAACCAGGTAATAAATGAATAAATGATGGATATTGACCATAATGATTCGATTTTATGCTAATTTCATGATATTCATGGATATCAAACTTGGAATTTACGTTCGATGTGCTGGGTCAAGGGTCAATTCTCCACCGTTGACTCCTATGTTTTTAGGCGTTTTTGTCAGCTACCAGTAGACCTTTCCCCAACTCGTGCGAGTCAAAGATTCCCATGTTTGCTGGTCAATATGCTGTACTCATATTTCAGAGCACAATTTCAGGAGTTGAAGACCAGTATGTTTGTTGTTTCTCATTCCCTTCTTCGTATTCTACAACATCAACAACAACAACAACAACCACAACCATACAATGAGAAACCACAAACAGGTTTTGTGGTTCAAATTGTGGTGACTAGCGTACTTTTGAGTTTTCTACTCAACCACCAAAGAAGTTACAAGGTGGGGCCCATGGATAGCATAACTCAGAGAATTTACACTAGCTATCTTTGAGAAGACCAGAGGGTAATGAGATTGTTTATGATCCAACTTAGCTAACATTAACTAACTATGACTTATAGTACAATTATATATATATTATATTGTGGTTTGAATATAATTTATGTTATTGTATTGGGTTTATACATATGTATATATATACACCCATATGTTTGGTTGTTATTATATTGGGTGGTTATTTATATTTGTATATATATATATGATTTATGATTATGATATATATATATATATATATGTATACATACATATGGTGGGGTTCATAAAACCACAGATTTCACTGGGGGAGAACCACCTTGAAGAGCCTCAAAGTTACCATCGGCGCCGCCAGGTCGGCTTGTTCTTAGCACACATGGGTGGTTCGCTGCCTCAGCCGCGGGACGGAACGGAGGTTTTGGCCGGTGCGAAAATGGCTTTGGAAATCATGAAACATAACTGATTGGTGCTTTCAAACATGGTTGGTGGTACTTAACTACAATAACTAGGGTTTATGGTACTTAATGACTATAGTTACATCGGGGTTATAAACTAAATATATACTCAGGGTTTCAAACAAGAATTTTATTGTTCCATTTCATATATGGGATAATTAATCCTTCCCATTGACGAACTCACATTTTTCAGAGGGGTAGGTTGAAACCACCAAGCAGATGTCATGATGTCGTGGGATTTAAGTTGGGTATTTTTCGATTTCATGGTATTTTTCATGATGGTTTCATGGGATTCCGTGTTTTTTTCTTTAATGGGATCAAATGGGATACGCACCATCTTGCGGGGCAGGCCAGAGGTAACGTACTCATGACGGCGAACTAAACCCTTCATGTTTGTTGGAATATGGGCCCCTTGAACCATGGTATTATGATGCATTATGGTTATATATCCTCTTACAACTGGAGCTGCACTTCTAGGTATATCCAAAAAAGGAGTACCATCTGGTAATTCAATCGTGATCACTGAGGATATAACCATGCAACTATATGAATATGGGGATATCATGGGAATATAATACCAGATGTATACCGTTTGCTAATTTGTGCCATGGCTGTTCAAGTCACAATGGTTAAAAGGTGAAGGTAAGCATTTATGAACGGGCCATTTTCCATACCTATGTTGAAGTGCTAGAGGCTTTTCTTCAAAATGGCATTTGTTTGTTCAGGAGAACCAACAAAGCCACATGAAGGCATCATCAATACAATTGAGAAACTAGTGGTTGGTCGTAATTATTGTGCGAATCAACCAGCAAAAATAGTGGATTTATTATGTTCACATATATAATCATATATATGTATATACTGTATATATATAATCACATATATATAATGTATATGATATGCGTTCTATGTTGGCTTGTACATTTTTCGATATCGTTGCCCACCATTTTTCGGATTTGAGTGAAATCAGGCAACTTAGCTATCATCACTTCTAGTTGAATCTTCATGTTCCCAGCTTCGATGCCTAAATCACCTGATTTTCCCACATTTTCCCACATCTTCCCAACTTAAATCTCCAATCCCCAAGCGCTCCCAATCACGGCGCTGAGGTTGGGCCTCGATCCTCCTGGGCTCTGGTTTGGCCTTCATGTTGAGCAGGCGTCTGCGACCTGGGCTTTTGGTATACTACTCGTACTGGAGTAGGACATGTGAATCATTCTTCGTATGACTTTGAGTAATCGTATCATTGATCGTATTGTTCATCTTATTAACAATATATATATATTGTACGTGTGTATATATATATGCGAATAAGTTAATGAGGCCAATGTATCAATCTATATCATTTTGTTTGCTTAGCTATTAGTATCATTAATATTCATATATATATATATATATGCATTTGATAGTTCATATACTACTTAAGGGCCATGTCTTCGATAGCTATGTAAATTACCGGTAAGGAAAGTTGGCCAAATGTTGCAAGTCATGCGTATGTATATATATATGTACATAAGATTGTATAAGTATATATGTGTTTATATTATATTGTCCCTTTCCATCATGTGCCATCCTTTTCGCAATTGTGTGTGGGTGTGTGTGTGTGTTTATGTTTCAAGGGTTACAACGTACACTCATGAAGTCAACCAAACCAATCATGGGGATTTGGCTAAGCTCCTTCAAAGGTGATCGGAGCAGGTGAGCAAGATCGGTTTAGGCAACTTGCACTTTGATGAACAGCAAGACACCACAAGTGATCATAGGAGATTCAGCAAAAAGATTTCTTTGGTTTGCAGCGAGGCAGGGTTTAGATGGGATCGCCGTTTATCCCACGAAAAACTGTTTGTGTGTTTTTTCTTTATTTTGCGTAAGTGGAAGATTATAATTTGACAATCAGGTCAATTTTACATGGATACTTTAATCCTTTAGTCTTTTGGTATTAATGGGAATATCTACGTTCACCAGCAAAGAATTTGTCATTTTTTGCAGGGTATCTGGCTGATTGGCAATGAATCTATCAAGAGATCTCTCAGATGCGTTCAATTTCAAGCATACACAACTTGGAGCTTGCGACAACTGATGATGTTTGACAAAAAACGGGGTCCCGTCTCGACGCAAAACGCGCCAGGGGAATCTACCTCTTGAAACTTTCAGAAGTACCTTGGGCCCGGGCCCTCGGAGCGAAAAATGGCCTTGATGGATTTGGTCACGGGATGGGTGTATCCCCGTCCCAACCACCCTTTTTTGCTCCATGTATAGTACATTTACCTACATGAGTGGGTGATTTTGTTCGGGCAAATGTCATTGAAATGTAGGTAAATATACCATACATGGAGCTCATGGGCTATAAGTTTTTTTTTGTCGCTACAACCCACTTGCTAATCACTTTGCTAGTTTTGACAAGATCTATATATTGCTCTGTCCAGAACTTAGGAGCGCCCCAAGTGCAAGGTTAAGGCCGATTGAGGCTAAGGAAAACATGGGATAATCCATTGGAGCCAGTCTGGAATTCTTGGACTAACTCGGACCCCATGATTATGGGATATACCATCTGGTTATTTAACAGTTCGCCATGGGAAATGGCCCATTTATAGACAATTTTCCTGGACCTATTAAAAATGGTGATTTTCCATGGCTATGTTAAATGACCAGATGGTAATAGGAAACTGCAGAAAGCCATGTTCCAAGCCTTTTCAGATGTGCTCCTTGCGGGTAGCCATGGCCGCATGGCCGGTTTCTGTGGTGAATCCACATCTGGCCATCCGGAATCTAGTCATTCACTGGCATTCGTGGGAAAAAAACTACCCACTATAAGACTATACTGGTGTCTGGGCCCCCAGCTATCCACCAGTGCATTGAGGGCATCTGACCCTTTTGGGCAAATTCATAATGTTTTCTTATGTTTTTTTTGGTGATATACCTATGTGTAATGGCACGCTGAAGATCTGAAGTATGTTTGTTGGTTTGTTGGTAGTCACCAATAAAAAACGATATGTTCTTTTATCTTACTCTGCATGCTACTCTACATATACCTATAGTGAGATTTGTTTATATACACATACTCATTAGTCCTGGCATTGGTATACCTGAGCCTGAACAATATTTTTGCTCAAATTATCCCGATATATCACATGTTTCTTCGCAAATATATCACTCAAATGTCCATATTTGGCCCTTTGCATATCTTGCATATCTTTCTCCCCAATGTGTCACAGTGATAAATACTCGTTATGATCTGTGTACAGATACATATCTACAGCAGGCGGCGCCTCCCAGCTATAAGTTGGTTTACAACTCCATCAACTATAGATATATGTACCATAAACCCTTGAACTCACCTTAGTTATAGTCCAACTTAGCTGTCGTGCAGGGGGATCCACCTTGTACGAGCGGGCTATGACTCTACTTACCCTATCTAAACTTGGCGTTACCGCCCACTGTATCTATATATCTCTCTCTCTATATATATAATATATATATATTATATATATATTATATATATACAAATGCCTATTTTTGTGTATTCATACATAATCCAATCCAAGTCGGCTATCACGGGTCAATAAAGATCAACTTTCGATTTCGAATCCAGGTGCTTAGACCCCCATTTTCCTCATTTCTGATGCTGGGAAGTGGCATTTTATCCTACCCAAACTGCTCGTTGGGTTGAGTCAAATCTCGGAGTTTCCCTTGAGGCCATGGTTTTCTCGTCCTCCCTTAGCTCGGCTGTGCGGTAACCAAGAGATTCTTCGGGGAGTTGTTTAAACATTTGCTTGGTGAAATTCTCTCGGTTTTTTGAATGCCCAGGGTTTTCTCAGACTTTGGATTTGAAGCGAATTTGTGGACTTTGAGAATTTTAACTCGAAGTCAGCCATCCCATTGTTTCAGGATGGCCGCTTTTTGATTCTTCAACTATCAATTGGCATCAGTGATAGACAAACTCATTGAATGTTGAGAACCAGGGTGCTTGGAGGCATTCTAACTGTAGGTTTGCAAAAAAAACACCGTGTTTTAGCCGGGTTTGGGGCCGTATGTTGAGGGATTTGGACGGATGATTTTTCTGGTTTTTTCTGGGGTTGTACCCTCTGGTAAACGTTAACAAAAAACGAACTGGAAAATCACCATGCTATCAATAGGTAAATCCACTATTTCTATGGCCATTTTCAATAGCGAACTGTTAAATTACCAGAGGGTAACTTGATTTTGAATGCATGTCTTTGATTTTTTATGGATTTTAATTTCACAAATCGCTGAATGGTTTTTATTGGATTGTTTGTGAATTGCTAGGGTGTTGTTTGTGTGAGATTAATGAGGGATATTTAAGTCCTGAAACAAATTAAGTTTGTTGGGCTTGGTAAAGGATTTCTATCTGCAGTTTAGTGAAAGTTTTGCGGATTGCACGAGTATGTGTTGAAACTTTGGGAGCGTGACTGCTTGTGGTTCATCCCATCAAAATTTCCATGATGATGGTGTTCTGCGATGAAATGCATGTTTCGCCATTCATTTGTGACACTGCGATCTACATGAATAATATGAATATGCGGGCTTTCGAAATTGGGACGATTTTCCGGACGTGATGACGTGATGTTTCTCGTTTTTTGCTGCTGAACGGTTCGCACCAACGTCTGGAAATTGTTGCGGCATTTCGCAACGACCTCACCGATGACGGTGAGGGGAACCAACGCCAAGAGATTGTTTTCGGTTTGTTGTGTAAATAGGTCATCCAGGAATAACAACCAAGGATCTTTCATTCAGCATTGATTGGCCAACTTCAACCCAAGTATGCTAGGGTAGTTTTCAGGCACCGAAGGTGCGGTTACAAACAGACTCACATTGCATGCTGAATGGTGATACTCCCGAGGGTTTCAACATCAAGCATCCCAAGTAAATCACCATGTTTATATGTGTGACTTTCCGGCCAGTGGTTCATAAAGAAATGGTATCCCCCCAAAGGTCCTTCTCAAATAAAACTGCCTCTGTGTCCAGCATCAGCGGAACTTTCCACCAAAACGGAGTTCAAGGTATACTCCGCACAAATTGTCCGCTTCCGGTTAAGAGCCGTGACAAACAGGGCGGACGTGTCCCGCAACTTGCATGCCGCTGCAATAGAAGGAATATGAATGGCAGATGCAGCCGGAGGGTGTGTTCCAACCAATAACTAATGCGGTGCACAGAACCGTGCATGAATCATGAGCTGCCCCCATCTAATTTCACTTATGCGGCCAATTTTTGGAGAGAAACCTTGGCCAACTGTTGCCGCTTGGTGCGCCACAGAAGTTCGCTCGGGCTTGCCACTAATGCGTTTGTTGTTGTCGCGAGCTCCTGGCACTTTTTGGGTAGGTTTTGGCGAGGTTCCCTCAACCAACTTTGTGCCGCCGGCCGGGGATTAAAACATCTTCTTGCATTTGCATAGAGTGTTCTTTTGGGTCGGGCGTTTTTTGTTTCATGAAATGGGGGAGCCATGGCCTTGGGAGCCAACGCTCTCAGTTGTTCAACTTCCTCATCAAGTTCGGCTTGTCCAGGGAGACTCCTGTGACCACCAGCTTAGGCACTCAAATAGGCTCGGAATGGGCCAAAGGTGGCTGAGAAACCAGTTAATTATACATATATCTAGTCATACACAGATAATATTTACAAATGTAACGCAATGTAATGCACATGTAAGGTAAAGTAAAGTTTTGTTATTTCATTTTATTTATGTTTTGTTTTGTTATGTTATGTATGTATGTTATGTTATGTTTTGTTTCGTTCCGTTATGTTATGTTATGTTATGTTGTGTTATATTATGTTATGTTATGTTATGTTATGTGTGCATGTATGTAATGAATGTAATGTATGTAACGTATGTTGTGTATGTATGTATGTTTGTACGTAATGTAATGTAATGTATTGTATTGTAATGTATTGTAATGTATTGTATGTATGTATTGATGTATGTATGTATGTATGTATGTATGTACGTATGTATGTGTGTATGTATGCATGTATGTATGTATGTATGTATGTATGTATGTATGTAATGTATGTAAAGTATGTATGTATGTATGTATGTAATGTAAAGTAATGTAATGTAATCTAATGTAATGTAATCTAATGTTTTGTATGTATGTATGTATGTATGAATGTATTGTAATGTAGTGTGATGTAATGTAATGTAGTGTAATGTAATGTAATGCATGTATGTATGTAATTTATGTATGTATGTATGTATGTATGTATTCATGTATGTATGTATGTATTAATGTAATGTAATGTAATGTAATGTTATGTTATGTATGTATGTATGTAATGTATGTATGTATGTATGTATGTATGTATTTATGTTTGTATGTTTGTATGTAATGTATGTACGTATGTAATGTTTGTATGTATGTAATGTAATGTAGTGTAATGTAAAGTAATGTAATGAAATGTAATGTAATGTAATGTATGTTTGTATGTATGTATGTATGTATTTATGTTTGTATGTTTGTATGTTTGTATGTTTGTATGTAATGTATGCATGTATGTATGTAATGTTTGTATGTATTTAATGTAATGTAGTGTAATGTAATGTAATGTAATGAAATGTAATGTAATGTAATGTATGTCTGTATGTATGTATGTATGTATGAACTTGTAATGTATGTATGTATGTGTATGTATGTGTATGTATGTGTATGTATGTGTATGTATGTATGTATGTATTAATGTATGTATGTATGTATGTATGTATGTATTTATGTTTGTATGTTTGTATGTAATGTATGTATGTATGTAATGTATGTATGTATGTATGTAATGTAATGTAGTGTAATGTAATGTAATGTAATGAAATGTAATGTAATGTATGTCTGTATGTCTGTCTGTATGTATGTATGTATGTATGTATGTATGTAGCGTAATGCATGTAGAGCATGTAATGTGTGTGATGTATGTAATTTATGTCATGTATGTAATGAAAGCCATTAACGGATGTAATGGATGCATGTGATGTATGAAATGTAATGTATGTAATGTATGTGATATAGGTAATGAATGTAATTTATGTAATTCGTGTAATGTATGTAATGTATGTAATGTATGTAATGTATGTAATGTATGTAATGTATGTACATAATGTATGTGATGTACGTAATGTTTGTGATGTATGAATGTATGTATTGTATGTGATTTTTCTAATGTATGTAATATATGTACGTGTTTTTGTCCGCTTGACATTGGTCTCAAGATTCGTGGAGTCAATGCAATTCAGGATGGGCGGTTGTGGGGGCAAGCTACTGTAGCATCAGGCCATGGGTCATGTTCAAAACCAGTGATCAGCTGATTCCTTTCCCCTCAGCAGTCGCGACGGGGCCAGGAATTCCTTTGAACTTGCTGGTCGACGTGTTCCTTGTTGGAATTATGGACACCAATTTCAAAGACATCAACGTGAATTTCACGGGAAGCAAGCGGAAACGTGCCAGAAATATCCGTCTGATAAAATAGTGGTATCATTTGAGTTTTTGCGCCTTTTTGTTTGTGGCAGTCATTTAGGGCGAGTCTTGGATCCAAACAACAGATAGGAACGGAATTCGACACGCAAACAGTGCATTCTTTGAGTGACAACAAAATCATTTCCCGAAGAACAAATGAAATTGGCCCCCCAAACATGATTCCAGATTATTCCTGCTGCTTGTTGTTATTCCCTGTTGGTGTTCCCTTTGCAACGTCAGCTTGTGTTTCAGCCAGTTTGTGTTTCACAATTCATCCATGTGTTTGAGCACTTAGCATCCCAAGACAGTTCACAGATGTTGTGCGGTAGGCAATTTCCAACGACGTGCCCACATTGGCATTTGCTGTTTCACTTATTTATTGATGTTGCGTCATTAAGAACATAGCGTATGCATGTTGGGTTTGATGGATTCAAAACATAGCTTTGACATGCATTGAAACAAACAGTTGGGCAAACATACACCTATGATACACCCCAGAATTCTGCATCGAACCCCATAAACTAGCCATGTCACCAGGGAAGGCAAAACAACAAAGCTGCCCAAACCTGTCAATCCCGTCCCTGCATACGGGACTCCAGAAATAGCTGAGATCCATTATATACAACATAAGGTTTTATTGTCGGGAAAGTTTTGGATGCGGCTTCACCAAAGCAGATGAATTTTCCGTTATCACCAACCAATCAGAATGGGTGGGAGTCGTGCGAAGGTTACCCTCAATCAAACGACCTAGGTTTTATTCCCGTGGAGTTGGCATTACCCCAGTGTGATGACTTCAACATCCATAATGAAGCAATCATGTCTTGCTGTTTGTTTTTGATTTCGGATACCGGGAATACCAGAGCCATAAACCACTTCGAGTTGCATTCTCGTGACAGCGAAAAAATCGCAGATCTCATCAGGTTGATCGTCCACAGCCATTTCCATTGGTGCCAGGTGCCGCTGCCAAGATCTGGGAGATGTTTGCACAGTACAAGGTGGTGTTCAGAAACGTTAGGCAAGTTGACACACATAACTTGGTGAATTCTATGGTTTGTAGTGGTTTGATCTACAGTTACTATGGTATAACAGCAACCTATAATTATATATAACGAAGTAGCACCACCTTGTACTGTGCAAATTGAAGTCCAAGATTTAGCCAACCCACCTTGGGCTTTTGTTGAAGGTTGAAGACTAGCAAAAACAAGGGTTGATACAAGCTGGATGACCAGCCACCATGAGGATCAGGTCGAGTAGAGAATGGGCCCAGGGACCTTGTCTGGTTGGTGGTTTCAAACATTTTTCCATAAACCGGGATATTTTTTCTCATTGACTAATATTTTCAGAGGGGTTGAAACCACCAACCACTTGTAATCAATTTCATTAATGTTGGAATTTAACACCAGTTTTGTAGCTCCTGGTCGCATTCCTTTTTTGGCTGACAAAACATGGGCCAATGGAGGATTCCACCCAGAAACAGGAGCAGAACAATACGGGTATGACAGCAACGAATATGTCATTCACTGGAGTGCGCCCGCTCATGGAGCTGTCCACTAACAAATACAACTGTAGAGGACGTATACTGCAAACTAGGTCAGGTTGGGTTGGGCCAGAACAATATTGGAATTATCTGTATCTGTTTAGTAGTCATATGTACATTGATGGTCGAAAGCAGGAACCCATGCGGGAAACAAGCCAACTGAACCCAAAGTCCCGCGGGGCATCTATGTATTGTATCAGCTCATTCGATTTGACAAATCAAGGGTATCATAGGATTTGTTTTTCAAGATGCATAATCCGTTCCCCCAATACTGAATCCCCCAGACGTCCTGCTTTAGTATATATGTGTTCCTTTTGGAATCCGTATTTGGGGTATTCTTGCACGAAATTCAACCCACCTAAAAACATCTAAAAACATCCAACACCCTTTTATACATTTTAGCAATGGGATTAACAATGGCGCTGCTGGCAGTGATTCTCATGCCCTTGGCTTTCGAAGGTTGGGGGTAGCAAAAAAGTTGCCATCAGGTGGCTTGCAAACACTTGATGGTGAGCAGAACAGAAATGGATGAGGTAAACCGAAGGCTATAAACCTCCAGCTTGTTTTTTTGGTTGAAATACATTTCATTTCTGGGAAGTCTTTGGGGAAAGTTGATGGCATGGAGCGTGCCAGATTAAAGTTCATGTTGTCGATGATGACAGTAATGACAATGATGACGACTCATGACGATGAAGATGAATTTGAAAATGATGAAGAAGAACATGATGATGCTGGTAAGGATGATGATGACAATGACGACGACGACGACGACGACGACGACGACGACGACGATGATGACGGTGACGTTGCGGATGATGATGATGATGATGATGATGATGATGATGATGATGCTGATGATGATGATGATGATGGTGGTGGTGGTGGTGATGATGATGGCGATGATGATGATGATGATGATGATGGTGATGATGATTATGACGACGATGATGATGATGGTGATGGTGATGACGATGATGGTTATGATCATGATCATGATCATGAACATAATCATGACGATGATGACGATGTTTTTGACGATGGTGACGATGATGACGATGATGACGATGATGGAGAGGGGGAGGAGGAGGAGGAGGAGGAGGAGGTGGAGGTGGAGGTGGAGGTGGAGGTGGAGGAGGTGGAGGAGTTGGAGGAGGTGGTGGTGGGGGTGGTGTAGAATTGGAAGATGATCAAGTTCCTGATTCTTGCTTGGCGTGCCATCCGTGGAATCGTATGAAACTTGGTGGCTGGCAGCAGTGTTCACACTTTTGTTGGCAGCACAGTTGTTGTTTCTTTGAGTAATCCGTCTTGCCCTGTGTTCGTTCAATATCCCAGGACGATTTCCATAATGGAAACGAACCAGTTCCACCTGGATGTCGCTCACCGCTCGTCAGAGGAGGATGAACCATCAAGCACATTAGATCCCATTATATCCCATTTTATAACAATGCACTATATACTAGGATTTAGTATATCACTATATATTTTAAATATATATATTCCCATTTTTGCTGACTGAAACCCATTATCAAACCCCCCGTTTTCTTTGAGCTCCGCGGTTCCGAGGCCGCAGGCGTTTTGACCATGCTGCTGAGTTTCAGCGTGTGGCATCACTCCGAGGTTCCGTGGCGGAGCCGGTCCCCATTGGTCGACGGTTGTAGCCCGGGGGATGGATCACATGCAACCTGAGAAATGCCCAAACAAAAAGGACATCTTTGTATTTGCATATAGTAAAAAATGATATATAGGCAGAAGAAAAATAATGTAGCTGGGGGTTTTGGTGATGTAATACCTGGATGTGATCGGAGATATAATCAACTTGATATAATCAACTTGATGCCCTTGAAACGATTCAAACGGCCATGTGAACAGGAGGCTTGCAATATTCCAATGGAATCGGGAGTACCCTACTCTTATGATAAATCCATGGGGGGATGAACCCCAATGTGAACTAGAGTCCTTGGGTGACCCGGCGCAGATGGTGCCATTTTGGCTACCCCCAAAACCCAATGGTTTCAAATCAATGTGACAGAAAAAAAGTGATTTAGTGATACACCACATCTTCAGACAAATCCATCTTCCTGCATCGAGTTTCCAAACCAGAGTTAGGATGTTTTACAATTTATTGACATTAATTCCCGACAATGGCCAGCTGGTCCCAAATTGTTCAAAATTTGTGACAACCAACCTTGAGCAATTCTGAAAACATGTTTCCCTCCATTAGCGAAGCATTTTCCAGTGTTTTCTGCCAGGCCGTTGCGCGTAAATCAGGCGCAAACCGGAGGTGGTGACGGACCATCCTAGGATTTTTTCAATTGGATTTCACTAGCAAAGCACTTGTTTTCCATGTTTTCTGATTAAAAGGTCTTCGTGCATTCATGTTGTTTTATGGTTTATATTTCACTATATTTCATGTTCTTTCATTCTCAGATGATTTAGATGTTGGGGCTGAGTATTGTTTTATCCAGCTGTGGACGGGATCGATTCACGTGTTTTCATGCGAAGAATGGGGTATAGCCCCAATAGCCCTTTCAACAGGGAAATGATGAACCATTGGAACATATTGGAAGTTGCTACCTCAGCTTCCCACGGACTCAAGATTCAAGATACAAGGCTCAGAGGAAAAACTTGAACCAAACCTCCCTGGATTCAAGATTCAAGATCCAGAGGGTTTGGATTCAAGATGTTTTTTCTGGATCTTGAGTCTTGAATCTTGAATCCAGAGAGGTTGGATTCAAGTTTTTCCCGACCTGTCAGGTGACGGTTGTTAGGTTTTATGTAAGCTGTCCCGCCTCCTCCTCCGCCTCCTCCTTCTTCTTCTCCTCCGCCGGACCTCAACTGCAAGCGCTAGATCGCAGTGTTCCCCGCCGCGCCCGGACAGCAAACTCAGGATCAGAGTGTTTCCCCGCCGGACCTCAACTGCAAGCGCTGGATCAAAGTGTTCCCCGCCGGACCCGAACAGCAAGCTCAGGATCAGAGTGTTCCCCACCAGACCCCAACCGCAAGCGCTGGATCGCAGCGTTCCCGGCCGGACCCGAACAGCAAGCTCAGGAGCAAAGGGATCACCGATGCCAGATACAATGCCAGAATAGATGCCAGATAGAATGTGAGATAAAATCTCAGAATATATGTCAGAATAATTGCATGCCTTGAAATGCCATGGTGGGGATCACTCGAAGTAAAGTTTTTTCCTCTGAGCCTGAAATCCAGTGCACCGATTCGGTGAGGCATCCCTCCGAAATCTTCGCTTTTGCCCGCAAACCTTTTCGGGCAGATCAAAATTTAAGGGGAATGGTGGGGGTATTTCTTTGAGAGCATGTAACATTGCTTTGTAATAGAAGCTTTAATAGATGCAGCACCACTTTGAAAGAGTCTTACTGGAAAGAACCTCCTTCAATGGATGTAGCCCTATGTTGAAAAATATCGGACATATTGATTGCATAACATGGTTTGGCATTCTTGTAAAGATGGTATTATCCCTTTCTAATAGAGACATGCGCGGGTACTTTGAAGGAGTATTGCCTTCAAAAAAAGCCCTTGAGTGGATGCAGCACTCTTTTGAAGTAGTGTTGCATTCTAAAGCACATGCAGTACTGTGGCACCATTTTTGAGGCAATATTCCGATAGGAAAAGTGAGACATATCTGGAAATAGTGTATATTGTTTTGTCTCAAACTAGCATCCTTGCATGGATGCAGTAGTACTTTGCAAGACTCTTCCAATGGTGCAGTATTCCATTGAAAATGGCAGCAAACATGTGAGGTTCCTTTGAAAGAGCACGGCATTGCTTTGATCAGAGATTCCTCTTAGTCTATTCAGTATTCATTTTTATGAAACGGCAAAAAGTCTGTAAACAACATGTAGTGTAGCATTACAGTGAAAAAATAACAGATTCCTTAAACATGGTCGGGCACTCCTTCAAGAAAATGTAGCAGTATTTTGTCATAGAATACATCAATACATGCAGTAATACCTAAAAAAGGTCTTAGTTCCAAAAAACCTGAACGGATGCAGTACTCTCTTGAAATCGTATTCTGAAAGAACTGTAGAAGTGAAGCATCACTTGTTGCCACATGTCTGGAAAATCGTGTAGTGTAACATGTTAAACAATGTAAGTATATACTGTAACCTTGATTCAGCTAGCATCCTGCTCTAGATGTAGTAGTACGTTGAAAGTGCCTAGCCTTTCGAGGGTGTAGTATTTCCTTGGGAAGCGACAGAAACATGGTGGAACATTCTTCTGAATTGCGCAGCACTATACTTCACAATAGATTTGTTCAATGGATGCACTACTTTCAAAAACAATCGTTTAGTAGTACAAAAGTCTATTTGTTCAGTGATGGTGTATCATGACTATTGTGTTATCTTAAGAAAGTGTAGCACTAGCAGAGTGGGCAATACCCTTCAAAGAGACCTTCAAAGTGTGCAGTATTCCTCTATAGAAAAGGATGCCACCTTTGGAAAAGAAACAGTGCTACTCTGCAGCACGACCTGCTCATGCGACACGACCACCACCAAAGACACCAACTATGAGACCACCCCCTCACCACCGAGGAGATCAAGATCACCGGCCAGAGATGGACCACAGACAGAGGCCTTGATTGCAAGGATCAGTGAGCTGACGTCAGTGGTGTCCCCGCTGGTGGCTGAGAGGGATCAGGGAAGAGCCTCAGCCTCCTCGTCTTACAGAAGGCGACGAAGCAGGAGCGACTCCTGGGATTCAAGACGACGTGGTAGATCAAGGTCCCCAAGGGAGAGCCGATATGAGCCTTGAACTCAATAACTTCCTGACGAATGTCCCTTTAAAAAAACTTTGGAACAAGACATGACAAATGGTTTCAGAAACCGTGCGTTTGACCACTTGGTGTCGTGCCCTTATGTTTGAACTTCAAAGACCTGCGAAGGTGACAATAGAGTAACCAAGTTTACATGCATGTCCAGTGTGTACGTTATGTTTTGAGCGCCTTTTCCACTGGAAAGGAAGTTTCCCGATGTAGTGTTACAATAAGTGATAATATAAGCAGAAAGAAAGAGGATGTAAGAACATATCTGCTATCCAAAAGGTAGGACCGGGTAGTATATATATATAATTATTTATATATATGCACATGTACATTCTCGTGTGTGTGTGTATATATGTATGTATACATAGATATGCTACCATACGTTGCAGCTTCTACCCCCAGGTTTTGCCATTGTCTTGCCATTTTGTTGCCTCAGTCCGAACTGCAAACCAGTTGCGATCCCTGGAGTGACGTGCTGGTGTTTGAGAACCTCATTCTGAGTCAATCAAGCTGGATTTCCATTGATCTGGATAGATTAGAACAAGCTCACTGCAACGTCACTGGAATGATTGTTGAGATATGTTGAGATTGGGGTAACTGTAACTATCCCAAAGCAGCGTTATTTCTGGTTCAATCCACATTATTAGTATTGAAAATAAAGTCTTCATGTTGGCTAAATCTCACTTTTCCTGGTTGAATCCTCGTGTTCATTGATGAAATCACCATTTACTTGTATATTTCCTCGTTTCTTGGTTGACCCCACCATTGAATCCCAGCGATGCAACTTGGTTTACTCGCCTTTTTGCGCCAGCAATTCGTCAGGTGATCTTTCCGTGAGGTTGTTGGAAGACGGGGCAAAGTCCTCGCTTTCCACAGAGCCCCAGTGATTCGAGAAAAAGTGATCCGAGGGTCGACAGGGCCACATGCTGAACAGTGTTCGCTTAACCCGGTTGACAATCACATGATGTTAATTTTTAAGTTGAATAACACAACAACACAAACACAATTGTTCAATGACACATTTGTTCAATTTAGTTCATATGTTTTTGAACTATGATGAAATTGAGTATTTTTTTAGCAATCACGATGACTGTAACAGCAAATCATTAAATGATACCTGATACATGATGATCAAAGGGGGTCATATTTCATGGGTTGTTATACCTATGTAGTAGGATTTAGTCGGATTTAGTAGGCCATCCTCGCAATGATGGGACCATGTTTTCGGTGCATGAGTTGGACTTGATCGTCGTCAAGGGTCCTTCGACCTGGGATTGTTTGTAGAAGTTGCCCAAGTGCCAACAAAAAGGAATAGCATGGTTAATCCATGCTTCATACCTAGATGCGTGACCATTGTTTTATCGGGTTTGTAGGTCATAGAGTACCAGGACTCCGCACCCATTATATAAATTTCAGATCCACCGGCCGTGGCGCCCCAAATCCTCATCCAAGTTGGTTTTGTTCAGCTGGGTTAACAATTGGATAAAAATGGTGGACACATGTCTCTAGTTACAGTAGATGAGTGAATCTAAACCAACAACCGTAGCTGGGTACCCAAAGATACCTGGGGTTACGAGTCATGTCACTACAAAATGGGGCCCTCCTGCGAATGTTTGTTGGCTTTATTTCCCCATGCAACTGAATATGTACATATATAATGTATATAAAATACAAAATCTGATTACATGACATTACATTGCCTTACATTACAGTACATTACATTACATCACATTACATACCACATATTACATTACATTGCATTGCGTTACATTACCATACACTACCATACATTACCATACATTACCATACTTACATACATTACATACATTACATATATTACATACATTACATACATTACATACATTACATACATTACATACATTACATACATTACATACATTACATACATTACATACATACATAAACTCCTTCCATACATACATGCATACATACATACATGCACACATACATGCATACATACATACATACATACATAAATACATACAGACAGACAGACAGACCATTACATACCATTACATACCATTACATGCCATTACATACCATTACAGGCCATTACATACCATTACATACCATTACATACCATTACATGCCATTACATACCATTACATGCCATTACATACCATTACATACCATTACACACCATTACACACCATTACATACCATTGCATACCATTACATACCATTACATACCATTACATACCATTACATACCATTACATACCATTACATACCATTACATACCATTACACACCATTACATACCATTACATACCATTACATACCATTACAC
>Ga0126342_10006142_pt1 | contig 21231 bp, 19 predicted proteins | sample Cyp1metagenome_FD_92528 | JGI IMG/M metagenome (GOLD analysis project Ga0126342, IMG submission 92528) | Coral microbial communities from Lord Howe Island, Old Settlement Bay, Australia - Cyphastrea 1 metagenome | ecosystem: Host-associated > Invertebrates > Cnidaria > Coral ...
CAGGTCCCAGGTTGAGGTCCAGCGGTGCACACTGAGCTGGGAAGGTCCCAGGTTGAGGTCCAGCGGTGCACACTGAGCTGGGAAGGTCCCAGGTTGAGGTCCAGCGGTGCACACTGAGCTGGGGAGAAATACCCTGTAAAGCTACAGATATGAACAAAACAAACGCATGATTTGTTGGTGGCTGCAGTGCTGTCCTGGACTAAGGCCAGGCGTAGCTTCACATGCGGGCAGCAGAGAGCCTTCCAAGAATGCCATCCCATCGTCGGCGTCTCAAGTGAACCATTTGGGTGACTGGAAATGTGGCTGGAGCACTAGAACACGTCAGCCTCAAGTACCCTCTGATAATTTAACATAGCTATTGAAAACGGCCATTTATAGTTGATTTACCAATAAAAAATGTGATTTTCCATAGGTATGTTAGTTTACCAGAGGGTAGGTGAGACTCTCATTTACAACATTTTACACAACTAGATGTTTGAATGCACATTATATAGATGGATCGCTTTTGGGCCATTAAATCAATTACAATAGGGAAAATGATCATCAATAAATTTTGGGGCTACCTAAACATAGACCCTGAAAATCACCAATTTTTAATGGAAACTAGTCTTCCAACCCCTATCTGCCAGGGTCTATGACCTAATTTTCATTCAACCGCATGCTTCGCCATCTGTTTTGCGTACCCATGGGTCATACCAACGAAGGCCCGGTGTGGCTTCGCATGCGAGAGAGCCTTCGAAGAACAGCGTTCCATCGCATTGGTCTCAGAGTCAGGTTACGACTACAAAACTGGCTGGTGGTTTGGAACATATATTATTGATGGGATATAATGGGATATCATGGTGTTTTTAATGGGACTTAATGGGATATAATAAGCAATAATGGAACATGAATGTTTTTTTCCATATATTCGGAATTTCATCATCCCAACTGACTTTCATATTTTTCAGAGTTGAAACCACTAACCAGAAAACATTTGGGTTGCTACTGAAACTAACCACACTGTGGGGCCCCGAACGGTTTATGGCAGAGTTTTTCTACACTTTTTCACGCGGTTACAAACCAACTTTGAACTTTTTTGGGGACCTTCCGGACCTGTAGTTTAGTCACATATTTTGATTTGATTCTGGCTGATAGTCTTTAGGTTGTAGCTAAGCGTTTTTGGTCAATCTGCACTGGTTGTTCAAACTACGAGTATTTCCTGCACTGTGGCTAGGTGCAGGTCCTTTCCCTAAGAATACCAAGATGAATTTCTCCAGTTCATTGGAAAGCAACAGGCCCAGGCGGCCCAAGAATGCCCTTCCACCACAGGAGGGGCCCTCCCTGGTTTCAAGCTGGTTTATAAGCGCCTAGAACTATAGATTTTATAGATATGAGTCATAGTTAATATAGTTGTGTAATGTTGTGTATATACATATCTATCTATCTGGGTAAATTATAACGACCTCACTGCGACCTCACTGCGACCTCACTGGAATCATGGTTAGTAAGGGAAATCATCCCCAAATGGCCTTAATTCAGGTTAGTGAAATATAATAATTTACCCATATATATATATATTGTATGTCTATATCCATGTGCATACACGTTATACCATTTGGGTGCCTTTTGCCGAGGCCTGGCCGTGCTTCTGGGAGCCGAGAGCCGTCCAAGAACCTGTCCTCGCCCCTCGAGCCGCCATGGTGTGATGAGCAATGTGGAAAACCCCTGTTGGTTGATGATAGGGGGGTTAAGTGACTATAGTAGTAGGGATTTAACCATCATTTTTTGGGGGTTAGTGACTAAAAATGATGATAGCCATAGCTAATCGATTGGAAATATCATGCGATATTCAGATATTTCAAGGGATTTAACCATCAATAATGTGATATTCCCCCTGGTAAACTAACAGTTTGCCACGGTATGTTCACCATGTCCAACCGGTAAGTCATAGGGACACTGATGATAGACCTACATTCTGATGGTTGATTTTCCATTTTCCCTCTCAGAAAATCGTTCTTTACCCTTTGGCAATCAGAGAGGGCAATTGGAAATCCCCGATAAATGGAGATCTTTATAGCAAAATCAACTATAAATGATAGTTGTTTTCCCATTGTCAGGTTTGAATGCCAAAGGGTAGTCAATTTTTTGGTATAAAAAGCGAGAACGTATGCCCTCCGGCACAAGTTTGATACGCACCATTTTCTAAAGCACACCCAAACTCAGAGTGTTGCTTAAATATATCCCAATCAAGATATCCCAATTATCTCCCCACCACATTTCTTATATTTATAGCTTGAAACCTTTAATATTTGAATCACCATAGATTTCTTCCCAAAATGGTAGTTAAAGCCGGTTATACACATGCCTATGGGCTGATCATTCCATTGTTATACACGAGGCCAAGGCGGCCATATATGGCGCCAGTCCGCAAGCGGAGAGTTGGTAACGAATTCCTGGGGAATCTCATTTCGTAGTGGTTAATTGGGTGAATAACTATAGTTTGCAATGGTTTATAATGGTTAATAGTGCTTAATAGTGCTTGATAGTGAGAAATAGTGGTTAATTGTGGTTAGTAGTGCTTAATAGTGCTTGATAGTGAGAAATAGTGGTTAATTGTGGTTAGTGCTTAATAGTGCTTGATAGTGAGAAATAGTGGTTAATTGTGGTTAGTAGTGCTTGATAGTGAGAAATAGTGGTTAATTGTGGTTAGTACTGCTTAATAGTGCTTGATAGTGAGAAATAGTGGTTAATTGTGGTTAATAGTGGTTAATTGTAGTTAATACTGCTTAATAGCGGTAAATTGCGAAAAACGATGGTTTACTATGGTTTTATAGGAATAATAACAGGATATCAATGGTACGCTCTCCGGTGTCATCAAACATAGCACCGGGAAATGCCATATTTATAGTATTGCATATGATCTTAACCAAGCTAAAAACCTCCATTCATAGAGGAATTCCCAACCAAGGGGAGGCTTTTAGCCACCTATCATAAAACACATATACATACATATATATATATATAGATATAATTACACATATATATATATATATATATAGCATTCTGATACATAGCTTAGATATATCTATGGAGGGCGCAGACAACATCTATTTCTAGTATCATACAGTATCTTTACAAGGTAAGTTCATCGTATTATCATATTATCCACTTTAATATCCTTAGGTCTTCAAGTATTGGCATATCGGGGATATTTCCCATGATTGGTCAACTTTGCCAGGTTAATATCCTACTGTAACGCAACATCGCGGGACACATGTTTAACAACGATTTAGTTTTCGTTAACATTGAATCATTGAATATCTGTTTATTGTTTTTCAACTCTGAAAGCCTGCTTTGCTGCGTAGAACTAGGACTACGTAGAACCCATGTATTGTCAGTTCCGTGTATCATCTGCAATCCAGAGCGGTATCCCAGCAGGAGCGGGGCGGTCAGAAACAATCATTGACGATGAGGATTGGACATCAATATGGCGCCAAATCTGAAGCATGTGTTGAAGAGTTCAGACACGTCATTTTGTTGCCAATGTCAGTTCTTTCCACGCAGCCTCCTTAATTTCAAAGGTGTCAAGGTTTGTCAAAGTAGGCTATTTGACTATTTGAGTTTTTTTTTTATGGTTCTTAGACAAAACAATTCAACACATTGAAAAACCAAAGAAAAACAAATGAAACCAAAAAATGCCAAAAAGACGTTGAAAACCCAAAGAAAAAATAAAAACAATGAAAAACAATGAAGAACCAAAGAAAACAAATGAAAAAAACAATAAAAAAACAATTGGCAACCAGAGAAAGCACAAAAAAACAAATAAAAAACAAGAACATCCACAGAAAAACCCGACAAAAAAACAAGAAAAATCACTGTATATAATATCACATCATATATATATGTATATAATTAGATTTCCTATTCATGGTTTTCAGGATTTGCGTTCCGTAGTCAGTGAATGTGAAACTCGGGGTTAACAAACTGTGCTTCGTGGTTAGGATGTGCCGCAGCATGGCTAGGAAATCCCCAACAGAAATGGAGGTGTTCATGGGAAACAAACAGTTTGCTATTGAAAATGGCCATTGAAATAGTTGATTTACACATAAAAAAATGTGATTTATCATAGTTATGTTAGTTTACCAGAGGGTATTCTATGAAGTCTGGAAATTCAAGCAAAACAAACCATCATAGGAATGCATCCGAACATATGATTTACCATGTTTTTCTTTATCAAATAGGACAAATTGAGTTTACAGTAAACTGGTCATGATGATGTGCATCCGATGCATCCTAATAAGCACTTGGTTTAGGACCCATATGCAGTAATATTATATATATAATTATATACAACTATAAATACAATTATATATTTAATTATGTATATTATTTATATTATATATTAAATGTTTTCAAACTATTGACAATAGAAATGATTACTATACAATATAGGTACTCGGGACTGGTGATATTCTGTATATTATAAGGTGTTCCTCACTTTCTGTTTGGGATGCACCCCCAATAGACGTGACTCAAGAAAACCATTTTGACCCTGATAATCACCCATTTTTCAATCCCTGGGAAGCCAAGGCCTGGTATGACCTCAAGGGACGCTTCCAAGACACGGCCGGAAGCTCTCAGGATGGCGGAACGAAACTTTGCGCGAGCGAATGGGTGGTTATGACTGGGTTATTCCCTGGCTGGTGGCTACTTTAACCTACTTTGATGCTTCAATATGTATAGCATATAAGACAACACGTATTTCTTGCCGGGCATCTGAACAATTATCATAAAACAATAGAGCGTGAATAACCTTGGTGAATGATGTGTTAGTAATACACATACATTCCCGCCAAGGAGGTCCAAGTGACATGCTAAGAACTTGGCCAATTATGGCAGCTATGTTGGCTTCATGTGGGGCTGCGGGATCACTTGCTGGATGCTTCATGCTCCTTGGCTGACTCCTCCTGAGTCTGTGTTATGCAACTGTTATGCATTGCTTCGAAAGTGCAAACGCATCAATCGGATGTCTGAAACATACACATTCCCTGGAAGTCGTAATCGATTGTGACATGGTCCAAGGCTAAAGTTTGGGTAGGGCTTGTTGGTGACTTGATCCTGTCCCACTCTTGGCTTCCAGATGGCCCCAAGTTCAACAATGGCTGAGGGTTAGGGTTCCTGAAGGTTCTGGAAGGTTCTCCACCCCAACCCGCCTGTGAACAGGGTTGCACGTGATTCGGCTACCTTATTGGGAAATTAAAACTGACTGGCGAATCTTTTGAGAAGGCAGTAAAACATTTGGGCATTAGGAGTATCATGCATGTTCTCCACGTTACATCTAGATGCCGACCTCAGTAAATATGACTAGATATGACCATGGGTAAACGGACTGGTAAGTGATGGTTGATCGGTATGTTATTGTTGCTACGCAGCTGGGTCTGTGGTAGAGTTTTTTTCCGATCACAGAGTCTCGACGATCCACCAGGCACTATGATGCAAAATGAGGTTTGGAAATTTAAATCAACACATTGACCTCAAATTAAGAAAAAGCGAGAGAGGGCGCAAAGGAGAGATCATTATCCCTCCGAGCCCTCCCCCACCCCATCCAGATGTAAAGATTCCTACCGCAGTGCCGTAGGCTGGCTTCCCTCCTAGCCTTCCCGCACCACATCCGGAGAGGTAAAGATTCCTACCGCACTCCCGTAGGTGGCTTCCCCCGAGCGTTCCCGCACCCCATCCGGAGACGTCAAGATTCCTACCGCAGTGCCGTAGGCTGGCTTCCCTCCTAGCCCTCCCGCACCCCATCCGGAGACGTAAAGATTCCTACCGCAGTGCGGTAGGCTGGCTTCCCTCCTTCCCGCACCCCATCCGGAGACGTAAAGATTCCTACCGCAGTGCCGTAGGCTGGCTTCCCCCCTAGCCCTCCCCCATCCCATCCGGAGATGGAAAGATTCCTATGACTGAAGATGCTCTGGCTTGCCTTCAAAGTGCGGCAGAATCGTGCATCATTGATCTTCTTCAGAACTGTCAGAAAAGTGCTACTCACGCTCGAAGAGTCACAGTGATGCAAAAGGACATCGCCTTGGTGAGAGAGCTTTCCAACGACCCAGCTTGGAGATGCAGCCAATTGACTACCCACGAGAAGAAAGCAGTCCAGACGGCCCCAACGGCAAAGCCAAAGGCCAGTGGAAGATCTCGACAATTTCGCGTGAAGCGAACGCGTTCAGCGTCAGCGGGACCTGAGAAAAACCCAGGCCTGCACTTGCGGAGCCGTCCTCGTCTCACTAGAAAAGTGGGGCTGCACGTCTTCTGGGAGCACGACCTCATATGTTCATTAAGTCACCACGACCTTGCTTAATTCCATACCTTGAAATATGAAATTCGACCCACGACCCGTGAAATATAGTAATTTGACCAGATTATTATTGATGGCTCTGGAACATTAAGGCTATCGGAACCATCAATTTCATGGCCTAAGATTTCAGTTCAGATGTCGAATTGGCATGAATTGGTTACCTGCTCGGTTAATTGGTCACGTTCTTTTGCTTAACTGATTGGCAGTTTTTGTTGAGTGGTATTCCTCTAGATGCCTGAGTTTAGTTCTTGGAAATTTGACTGATAAGCCAGTGATTTGCTTGAACTTGGCGCACTTGAGGTCACAGAGCAAGTGTGAAACCTCAGTTATGGTGTTGGGTCAAGCAACAGGTGAATCGGAATGAAGAGTGGGATTGATAACCAGCAGTGAATTAGAGGAAGTGTTTAGTCAGAAAATTGGGGTTTTGAACCATCGTTGAATGGAGAAGTCAATCATCATCCGACGGTGGATGTTTAGAGATAAGAACGGTTCTTAAGACATATTTCCATTGGGATCCAATCTATAGAACAGATGAAACAGCGGGGTGAATGGCTGGCTGCTTGCAGGGCAAGGTCGACCATGGTCAGTTATTTATGTTGATGAAAAACATATTCTGGTTGGTGGTTTCAAACAGTTTTTATTTTCCATAATGTTGGGATAATCCTTCCCATTATTTTTCAAGATGGTTGAAACCACCAACCAGTATTCCTTTATATGTGCTAATAGTTGAACGGACTAAGCTGATTGGGCCCGGTGGGCCCTGGGTCTTCCCCAAACGGTGGGCCCCGCGCCGTGGTTGGGTCTTAGGGGATCTGAACCAACAATGCGGCAATGGTTTCTGGTTAAACCATGTTAAACCACGTTAAACCATGTTCAACCATGTTAAACTGTTAAACCAACATATATGATTTGGTATATGTTGGTCATGAACTAATCTTTAAGTACCTTTAGTGCTCACATTTATATCATGTTGAGCTCGGGAGGGTTGGACCGTGGGCCATACAATCGTGCTCTTTATTGAGGAAACATAGGGAAGTGCACTGAAAGACTCGTCATAGATGGATATAAGGATTTGAGAGACATAATTGACATATAACATTAGAGATCAAATTCATTCACTTCCCAAAGATGGGCCGAAGTTGCAGGCATATTTGGATACCGGTAAAACCAACTGATCAATTGTACATTGATGTTCCATCAGCTACACGCAGGCAAAGCATATATCCCATCGCCACTGCAACATGCTGTTGGAAGGGCTAAACCAATCACCTTTTATCTAACTATGTTTTTATTTCCTCCGAATAAACATATAGTTTTTGAATTGTTTTTGCCTGTCACCGCAGGACAATTTTGCTCAGGGCCCCGACCAAAAGCACCGCGTTCGCCCCGCTCGCCCTGTTCGCCATTTGGGGGCCTAGCGGCTCCCTAGGCTCGAGGCCGGACGAGGGTATCCACCCCAGTGCTGGGGCTCTAGATTTTGTCAACGAATTAAAATTAGCAAAATATCCATTTTTTAATGGGGAAAACTAGGGAAAATATGGGAAAACGATGATGGATTACAATTTGCTCAAGGGTTCGAAACTTTATCGCCCTCTCTGCCATCAAAAGTCTCTAGCTGGGGAATGCCAGAAGTAAATGGAGGTTAATAGCTGGGAGATTGATGGAAGATGGTGGTGAAACCACCTAAGAAGATGATGTATATTAGACAGACAAACATGTGGATGAGTTTATATGATTTTGATCATGACCTCACGTCGTTTTCCGTCACTGAAATGGTGATTAGGATTGGGGGCATCATCCCAAATGGATGTATGATCAAGACGTATTTTTAGGTTAGTGAGTGATCATTGTTCGGCCAGAATGATCATCACGATTTATATGTACGGGAAAATGTGATACAACTGGAACAAACCGCCACCCTAGTGGAATGACAGGGTTTCGGACACCGCCGCAGTTTATATTGCCATGAATAAGAATAAGGATACCATCTGGTTATTTGACATAGCCATGGAAAATCACCATTTTTAATAGGTAAACAATTTATCAATGGGCCATTTTCCATGGCTATGTTAAATAACCAGAGGGTATAGTGTATAGCATTTTTGATCATGTTTGAAGGTATCCTGCATATTTTAAACAAAGCCTCAAAGGGTTTTGACCCATCTCCTAGGGATCAAGACCGACCTGGTGCAGGGCGGGAGATTCCTCCGATGGGCCGGCGAAACAAAGAATCCGAAGAGGAGGAAGAGAGTCGCTGGGCAGAATCCTGAAAGAAGGGATCTTGCAAAGAAGAGGAAACCTAATAGGCTATAGGACCAATAGGATGGTTAATGATGGTTAATGATGGTTAATGATGGTTAATAGATAATAATGGTTAATGATGTTGGTTAATGGTGATTAATGACTGGTTGGTGGTTTGGAACATGGCTTTTTTGACTTTCCATATATATTACATATATATATATATTGGGAATAGTAACCCCAACTGACGAACTCCATCATTTTTCAGATGGGTAGGTCAACCACCAACCAGATAAATTTGGTTGTCAAGTTGGCATGGTTTCCTCTGTCGTTTTTTTCCTGGTACCACTTGGCGGAAGATGTAGCTGGGATCCAGGTGACGATAGAATCATGGCATGCGTTGAGGAACCAACATGCTTGGCCATTTGAACCATGTGTTTCCAGCTAGTTCTGAAGTTTCAAGCTTCAAAGGTGCAGAAAAGCTGCAGTTCCATTTTCAATGGATTCCTTTGACGCCATGGCTAAGGTGAATATGTCTACGAGTATGAGGAGGAAACTGTGTCAGACAGTGCTGAAAGCGACCACGCCAAAAAGGCGCCGGGCACCGAGGGCAGGATGCGGTGGGTTGAAAGTCACAGCTCCAAACTCCTGAGACAAGGACTGAAACAAGGGCGACATCACCAAGAAATGGTGATTAGCAAGTTAAGGGGAATGATACCTACGTCGCCTTTTTTCGGATTGGTGAATCATTGCATGTCACCCAGTTTTGAAGCATGTTTGCTGTTTTTCTAGATTCAGAATGGGGTGGTGGCAGCAATGATGGCACAGATGTTCTGCATTTCGCCTTTGTGTTTGGTAAAGTTTGTAATTTAAAAAAGTATCACCCTCCGCCCCAACTAGTTTGGCTCCTGAGTATCCGTGATGTTATTAAATTTCGGAAAGTAGTCTTCCACCCCCAAACTGATGGCGGGTGAAACATGGTGAAACCCATGCCAGGAGCGAAAAGATAAGAGGGATGAAAAGAAGACACTTGGCGTTTCACTTGGCGGGTTGCCCCAGCTATGGACCCAGTCAGTTCATGAAACATGATGGACTCGAGGGACAGTGATAGTGATAGGAAACAGAGATGTTGAATCTGTGTTGTTACCTTCCACTTTCACTTTTAGTGGAGAATGGTGGAGACTTGGCCTTGCCATGTTTTGCCTGTTTGCTATGGAACATGGGGATAGGTACTTAACATGTTGGGAGCCACATATTCATGTTAATGGATATATTGAGGGTAAAGGTTGAGGTTAGTGTTAATACGCTGGGCGGTTTTGTCTTCTCGCATAAAATTGGTGAAGGGAAACAACACCCTAAGCCCTACAAGCGATCTTGTTCTTTCTTGCTGTCAATTCATATCATATCATATATCATATCATATTATATCATATCATATCATATTATTTCAACATATTTGAAGAAAGCCCCATGTTTTTCAGTGAAATCTTATGTGTTGTCATTACAGTAAATCCCTATGTCGTCTCATCTGCACCTTACACGTTAGCCTTGCAGGGCAGGTCCCCAAAAAACATCGTTACGGGCGGGTGAACTTGGGGTGAACTTGGGGTGCGGTTGGTGAGTAGCACCTAACTGGTTGGTGGTTTGGAACATGGCTTTTATTTTCCATTTCATATATGGGTTGGGATAATCATTCCCATTGACTAACTCTTATTTTTTCAAGGTGATTAAAGCCACCGACCAGCTAAGGAAAGACAAGAAAGACAAGAAAGATAAGAAAGACAAGGACTGGACTGGGCGAACGGGGAGAATCTCCGTGAATCGGGCAGCTGGCTGCTGGTGGCTGAGTCAATGAACTGGCAATAGCCATGAATCGGCCATTGCCAGAACTGGCAAATGGTGGACGAATGGTTGGTGAGTGGTTCATGTCTTGAAGGGTTTTTTAAGCACATAAAGAACATAAAGAGAAACTGTGGTACATAAATTGTCCTAAAATCTCCACTTTTACAATTTTTTCCCCCAAACCATACTTGACTGTTGAGCAGGGTGTTTGAGCTTGGCAATCGGGTAGTTTTTACGTAGTACGGATGTTGTTTTTTCGCTGGATGGATCATGATGGATCCCAGTTCAAATAAATTGCCCATATTTATTTATTGTTTGATGTACCCGGCCTAAGGCTTGGGATTTTTTGGGCGAGGACTATGAAACCAGCATGTGATGTATTTCCGGCTGTGTTGGAAAGACAGGTCAGTCCATTTGGCAGAAAAGGCGACCCAGAGTGGTCCCAGTCATCCGAACTGCTCCCTGTTTTGATCCTGGTTGCTTTTAACATAGACTTCTTTGATGCTGTTTGGTAAAGCCTGTCCCGACTTGATGTACCACATGAGCTCACTTACGGCATTACGGCATTAGAAAATCCATTTGGGAGCCCTGCATGTCAGAAGTGGTTTCAAGGAAACTTGACCGCCGAGAGCATGGCGAAACCGCGTTGAACCAATGCACTTGTTTGGATCAATGTTTGGATCTTTCAAGTGAGTCTGTGAGTCCTATACATGAACAGAATAACAATAAGAATTATATATTTATAACATATCAAAATACAGTAGGGGATACTTAGACCCTCCAAGTACCCAGATTTTATGTGATAAAAGTGCCAAGTCATCATGGATATGGCTTGGCCCTTCGGAAAATATTGGATCCATTGGGATCAACCGTTAAAATATGACCATCCCGATCCAACATCTCCAGGATAACATATTGGATCTGGTTGGTGGTTTGGAACATGGCTGGATTATTCCCATATTTCCTTTCGTTTTTTTTCAGAGGGGTTGAAACTCCCAACCAGTTATGGTTCACTCATCCATTTCCCTTCATTTCCATGTTCCATCCCGTTTGAATGGCCGGATCCCATGAAATATTAAAATCACCAAAGCCTGTTTGAAATTACCTGGTGAATAGTTCGCATAGTGCGTACAAAAGTTCGAACCCTTGAGCGAAACGACGGTTTTTTTTTTCGGAGCACCGAGCACCTCCGCAGGGTCGCTCCAGAGATCGATCCAAGTCCAGAGACCGATCCAAGTCCAGAGACCGAGACAGGCCATCTCTGGTGACAGGAACCACTGATTTTTATGGGGCAAAAACCTTCCTCATGGCCATTTTTCATAGGGATAATCAGGTTTGGTGGTTTGGAACATGGCTTTTATTGTCCATTTCATATATGGGTTGTCATCCTTCTCATTGAGTAATATTTTTCAAGATGGTTAAAACCACCAACCAGTAATAGTGATTAACCAATAGATTTGGGGATACATTGATATCTTATTTTCAGAGAAACGGACATTTGGATAAATTCCAACGACATGCAACGGCCTCACTGCGACATCAGGGTTAGCGTCAGCAGCTAATTTGGATCAACCTCAATCAACCAAGCCCCAAAGGGTCGTCAACATTCAAGGGAAACCATCAGAAATAGCTGAGCAAATCAGGATTGCATACAATGTGAGGCCCCCGTTCGATAGCTAAGTTGGTTTATAACTCCAATAACTATGGTTTGTGGTACTTATAACTATAGTTACTTGGGCTTATAAACCAACAAACATAACTGGGGGGCCTCACATTGTAGGATTGCAACGTACTTTTGGTGTTGATACTGAAACTTCATAAGATTTTGAGCGGTCATGGATGGATGAACAGCAACATCTCAAACCTCGGGATGGCTCCGCATCGTCAAAGTCCACTTCGTATAGGGTCAACATCGGAGAAGATGTCAATTTAAGGCAAAAACCTATAACTGATTGGTGGTTTGGAACATTTGGATTATTGTTCCATATATTGGGAGTAATCATCCCAACTGACTTTCATATTTTTCAGAGGGGTTGAAAGCACTAACCAAATAAAATAATTGAAATGGGTCAACATTGGTTTCACCTCATGTTGGACATGCTTCATATTGGGAACCATATGTTTTTCTTCAATATCTTCAGTAGTGAAATGGTTGACTGAAAATGACCAGAATCTCTGGTTCTCCACGGTTTACTGCTTGAATCTGGTACACATACATATAGCTATGGAAAATAGTCCATTTAGATCCATTTAGTTCGATGATTTGCTTATTTAACATCATGTTGTTTTTCGTAATTAATATGATCGGTAATCAAAGGTTGCAATGGAAAATCCTCTCTCAAAGGAGGTTTCAGTTTCGGAAAATCATCACACTGAATGGATTTCCAAGTGATTTCCATAATTGCATATAGTTGCTATGTTTGATGACCAGAGGGTAGCTATGTCATGTTTGTTTGGAAGCTAATCGTCGTTGACGCCCCTCGCTCCTTTTTACCAGGTCCCGTGGCGAAAAGGGCCGGGATCGGGACCGGGATCGCAGCCGAGGTCGTAGGCGAGGACAACTAGCGGTCACCAGGGTTCACCAGGGTCGCTAGGGGCTGGGATTTCATCCAAGCTGAGGTGTTTTAAAACACCATGGGATGAAACAACTGTTCATGGCATCAAATTTTCTAGTGTTTCTAGTGTTCATGGCATCCCATGTTTGAACAAGAAACGCTGTTTTTTTCTCTTTAAGCATCAAACATGGGATGCCATGAACAATTCATAAGCTCTGGGATTTTACTGGGGTTTAACCATTAACCTAGCCAAGACAGGTTTATTAGAAAAAAAAGATTTAACTGGGGTTTAACAATCAAAAGTGGGAGATGGATGGAGATGGGAGATTTCATCAGCATTTTCTTGGGGGATTCTACCATCAGAAATATGTTGATTTCACATAACACACATGGATATCATTCGGCAACAAGATGACTTTGGGATATTCATGATCTCACTAGCTTATGAAGAGAAGAAAGATTTACCCTTTGGTTATATCAAAATAGCTATTGACAATTACCGTTTATAGTTGATTTACCTTTACCCATAAACATTGTAATTTTCCATAGTTATGTTAGTCTACCAGACGGTACAGAGTTACAAGTAGCTGGTTAATAATACCCTTTGCACCTATGATATGCTATGGGCAAACATCCTCCACAGAAACCATATGAGCGTAGCAATAGCGACTATGGTTACCCTCTGGTTATCAAACACTGCAATGGGAAATCCGTTGTAAACAGAGGTTCAATGGGAAAACCATAACTGGTGAATGTTCCATTTCCGTGTAATGAATAGGAAGATGACACTACATATAATCGGTAGCCCGTGGTACCGTGGTACCCCATATTCAGACCAACCCCAAGGTATTTACATCGCTGCCAGGCGGTCTCGATCTCGAACGAGATCTGAAGATAGAGTGCCCTCACCCACATATTCCACTGAGGACGGTGCCGAAAAACCTGGGTTGAAGTGAAGTGATGGGGATTTAGTTTTTCAAATCTCTGAAAGTCCAATAACACATTTTGCCGGAGCAAAGAATAATTACAGATGATGGTTCAATGGAGATATAGCCCCAAAAAAAGACAGGAATCACATTCCTCGTTCATTAAACAACCCTTTTGTATGGTCCCAAATGTGTGTAAATCCCGTACTAAACCATGGTTTCTTCGGGATGTCTAATATTAGTGGGATGGATTGGTGTTCTAACCTGTTGGTTTGCTTCGGCGGCTCAAACATCAACCAGTCTTGATTTGGTTGCAATTGTTAGTATGCATCTTGTTACAGGCCTTGAATATCAGTGGGCTCTCCCATTTTCCTCTCCCATTTTCCATGGATTTTCTCCCTTTGTCCATTGATTTTCTCCAAATTTCCATCGATTTTCTCCCATTTTCCATCGATCTTGCGGTACTTCCGCTACCAAGTCGTCACCACCGTCGTCTACCACCATTTTTTTAAAAGGATCTTTGGCGGCGCCTGCAGCACTTGGGAACTTGGAAGGGCTTAGGCGTGCGCGTTTTTCCGTCGTGTGTTTCTGTCGTGGGTGAAAGGATCGGAAGCACCGGGCAGAAATTTGATGTGCTAAATGTAGGTCAATATTCCATACATGGAGCTGGGTATAGAATATTATTCCATACCAGCATGTACCAAGCTGATTGGTGGTTTGGAACACTTGGATTATGACTTACCATATCTTGGGAATATATAATCATCCCAACAGACGAACTCCATCATTTTTCAGAGGGGTAGGTATACCACCAAGCAGTTTAGCATCAGTGATTCACTAGACTATAGGCCATATTGACTTTTATGCCCGTGATAATATTTAATAGGTTGGTTTAACATATTCCTGGTCGGAGCAGTGCCAGCACTTGGGTGAAAAGTAGGGCTTTAACTGGCATATGGGGATATAATTGATCAATGATGATCTCATGTTTGTTAGATAAGGGAAGTTATGCTACCCCATATGCATCAATATGCTGGGGATTATATAGGATTGTCATAGTCTAGAATGGACTCCATCTATCAAGCCACAATTTTAAGCGATTTTCGAAACTTTTCCCAACAGACATGTTTGTTGGGTTTCAATCTCTGGGTTTGCCACGAAAACTGGAACAGAACCGGAACCCTGGAACATCCCAAAAGTCTTGAAACTTTTAGTGCTGTTGGGTTGGAAAGCTGGTCTTTTTTACGCTCTGGTTATGTCAAAATAGCTATTGAAGATGGCCCAGTCGAAATAGTTGATTTACCCATTAATAGCATGGTGGATCTTTCCAGTTCGTTATGTTAGTAAAATCAATATTTTTCATGGGTAAATCCACTATAAATGGATATAAATTGCCATTTTCCATAGCAAAAAAAACGTTTCCACTTGAACAGTAAGGTCTTCCGATCCGATTTTGGGGGTTCCGGTCAACCGCGTAGGAAATTCACGCCGTTGCAGTAAGGTTAGAGAAACCGGTTATTTATTTTGAGAAGTGGCACCCATCCAATATTATATTATATATTGTATTTATGTCTGTATATATTAATATATTATAATATACATACAGGGATTGAGGGAGTGGAATGTGTAAATCTTGGCGGAGGAATTGGCAGCCGAAGCTCGAACTATTCCAACTAGCTGGCTGGGAAATTCCCAGTCAATGGAGGTTTAGTTCGCGGGGAAAATACGGCTGGACTTTCCAGGCATGTTTGATGACACGGGGGTATACCATCAATATCCTAGTATCACTCCATTAATCACCATCAATCAATATCCCAGAGAGATCCCATTAATCATCATCAATATGTTTTTTTTAAGAAATTTAATTCATGAGTCAATCGGAACCTAATGTAACTGAGCATCGCAACTGCCAGAGCCAGTCAAGGTGAGCAAAACAGTAAAGTGACCGGAAAAAAATGTAGATGTTCCCCCTCCAGATGTGGAAAATCCACCATGTGTGCATAATTTTCCTTGAAAAAACAATGGTTTTCCATATTCAATGGGAATTTCAGGATCCTAAAATGGAGGTACTGTACCATATAAGACCATATTTTGTGGGATATTCCCTTACATAGGCCTTATATATAGGCCTTATATATGGTAGGTACCTCCATTTTAGATTCTTAAAATGGCCATTGACATATTGTTGGTTTGCCCCAGGCTAACTATAATGAAAGGGATTCATATGGGCAACCCAATGCCGTAAACACCTACCATTTGGGGATGGTTTAATATACACCACCCATACGAACTGTGATTTTGGAGATGGTTAGTTTATGGCTTTGGGTTACCACATTAGTAGCAAAATCAATGGGCAAATCATGGTGGATAGGTGAATGGATTAGCTTGAAACATGTCATACCCCTATTAAAAATTAGGCTAACGGCTAAGGCGGCTACGGTTGGTTTTAGGATTAGGACCATGGTACTGCACCCGTGAGGGGGTCCTTGCACGCTGCAGTGAAGGCTTAGACAGCTTGAAATACTGAAAGGCAGCAGGGGCAAACGGAACCCATGAAACCAATCAGCTCAAACTTACAAACCCATCAGCTTAAAGAATTCTGCCGGCATATTGTGTTTGATACGCTGCATGAGTCTTGCAGCTAAAAACTTGCCTGTCTTGAGGTTGCGCAACTGTTTGAACGAAGTCCACATAATTTTCTCAGATACCTTGACCGGGGTTAACCCCATCCAATCTCTTTGGTTGCATTTCCCTAATCCCAAAGATGTATAATTTTCTGAGTTGATTGGAGCTTGGCTCGTTGCGAGCATAGACACCTTAGGTCACCTTGCTTTCGCACAATGGTGGCAGAAGTGTCTACAGACATCCTCCGGGTGGAGGGGGAACCATGTGACATAAATCTGGATGGAACTATGATGACCTCGCGTCGTGATACCACTGAAATGACATGTTCTAAGGGAATTCATCCCCAAATGGCCGAAGCTTTCGGCGATTTTTTGCTAAGTTTTTGCCATTCAGCCAGGTACATGATATCAATAAACTAAATCTTAGCGTTGCTATGTCGCTTCAGGATACCTTTTATGATACAGAAAAATAGCACCTTGTCCATCTCGAATTCAAGGAAAACCTGCAGGAAACCAGCAGGAAACCTATGTTCTTCCCTTGGAAATATGGGGGTTTCCTGCTAATTTTTCCCTTGAAAAACCGATCCAATCAACTTGTGAATTTTGGAGGTTTTATCTCCTGTAGACGATAGATGACGTCCAGAGCTTTTTTTTTTTGAATTCCAGCAAAGCGCGCCATGGTGAAGAAAAGCAAAGCCAGCAAAGGTAGTTCTGGCACTAAATCCGGCGAAGGAGGTGCCATATGGGTGGCGGGTGGCCACAGCCCCTGGTTGGATTGGCGCTGTTAGCAACACCAGTTGCCAGAGATGTCCGTCGCATTTTTGGCATGTTTATTACCAATTTATTACTCTTTCACATGGCCAAAGAAAATTACCCATGTGTAGATCATTTCCGCATTAAACATTGCCTTTTTCCATGGCTCCCGAATTTGAAATGTGGGTCCCCATGTCCCATGTTGTTATTTTTCTTCCACGGTTGTCGTGTGGTTCGTCCTCGGCCAGGGAAAAGCAAAAAGCAAAAGAAAGGCAGCGGCAAAGGCAGCAGCAGCAGTCGAAGAAAAGAGGCCCGGCAAGAACTGACACTTGGCCGAGGATGGTCATGGAAGATGATGGAAGCCATGAGGGAAGCACTTTTTCTGAACAGCTTGGATACAGAAGGGTAACTGCTGGGCAACTCTAGTAAGTTGATACTGCCATACTGCTATACTGCTATACTGGTAGCTGAATAGCCATGAGGATGGTCCAAAAGTTGAAAGCTGGGAAGAACCCGCTGTCTACCTGGGGGTTGCAGACGACACCTTGACAGTCACACCCTCCTTCCAATAAGTAAACAGAACGGCCCCTCATGGAGGATTGATTGTTGGACTTAAAATGCTAAAAGATACTAGTATTTACAGTGGTTTGTGACAAGAGTAGGCTTAAAACCGTTATTTTAGAGCAAAAAATGGAGTTCACCTCCAAAGGCTATCATATGCTGTCATAAATTACTGGCATCTACAGACTCTTGTGACAGGATTCAACTTTTCCTGTGGGGCTTGCAAAGAGCTACAAGCAATCAACACATAGCAGAAAACATTTGCTGCACAATATGCCATAAGAATGGGTAGCTGTGCATCTTAATAGGTGGCTAGTGTGATAGAGGTGATGGAGAAATTATATTGCTAGAAGCAATTGATATGATATAGCTGTTGTTTCATGAACTTGTTAGATTGATATCATCTCAACATACATTGTATATAGATGCATTTGTGCTTGCAACAGTTCATTGAACATATATAAAGGTGTAGGTGTGCATAAGATATACAAAAGAAGCATGGTGGAAATCTTTCAAATTATGTATATACACATGTATTGGTTGGACTTATGCGGGAAATATGAACATATATAATCATATGCAATTCATTTACTCACTGGGATGCAGTTAGTATCCCAAGTATATCCAAGCACCCACGATAAACCCAAGGGTTACCATCTTCCAAACACAGAGCCTGCCATGAGGAAGGAGGCTAATAAGCGTCCGCAGAAACGCGCACATGGCAAAGAGGCATCAGGGTGGCTGCGGGGTGTGATTAGATTTTTTGGTGAAAGAACACATGGTTTTGGATAGAATCAAAGAAACATGGGGATGTATGTATATATATATGTGTATGTATGTACATCTATTTTGTTAAAAAAAATAGGTAATATGTGCATATACATAAACTAACACACATATAATATGTAACATATAATAACTGATTTTTTTAAATAGACAATATAATGCGCATATGTAATATGATAATGTATATATCATTGAATTATATTGACGTAATGGATATGCATATAAGTATACACATGTATATATATATATACAGTACATAATACTCATATAATCGAAGTGACAACCCATCAAACATGGGAGTATCTACAGAAACGTCTTGGGAATGTAGCCAGCAGGCGGTAGTCACTACCATGGCTGCCCGAGAAATCCCATGAAAACCATGCTTTGATTACCGGAAGGTATCCCACGGAGTGTTTGAAAGGTTGTTCTTCTGAAAAAAATGTTTTCAAAAAGAGCTGTAACATGCTGTAATAAAAGAACGTAATTACAGCTTTGTTGGATAAACCTGAGCCAAATATCCTTTTTTTTGCGTTGGCTTATGCTCATATGATGTATATGTTTGTATCATCCACTGGTTGTCGCAAAATTGCTTTGTTTCTTAGGGCATTTGCCGCAAAACGTCCCCTGAAAATATGCATAATGGATCATAATGGATACCATAAGAAAAACAACTGAAGATCAAAAACATGGGATTTGTTATGAAGGGTTTCAGCCAGTCAGCAAACTCATATTTTGGACATTGGTTGGCCAAATATTTGGCCAACGAAAATGCTACCATACAATCCCAGATGCTGCAGCAAAATGCTAAACTCCCGGAGAGGGCAATGGAGAGAGAGAGAGAGAGAAAACTCCCGGATGCTCTATGTATGGAATATGTACCAAAAATTACCAACATACGTTACATCCCAAAAATATTCCAAATGCAGCTAACTGTACTGTATGCAGAGCATATGGGAATGATTCTTTCTTGGCCCTTTGCTTTTCGGAACCACCAAAAGGAAGCTCTTGAAACCCTTGGCCTTTCATTCAAACCTCTCCCTCCAGCAAAATTATGGAATAATATGGAATATCATGGAATCAGTTACTGTAATCAGAGCTATATCCCCAACTTAACTCTGGTAAACTAACATAACTATGGAGAATAACAATTTTTAATGGGAAAATCCACTATAAATGGCCATTTTCAATAGCTATCTTAGTCATTACCAGAGGGTAGATATCCCAATATTGCTGAACAAGTATATCTAATTTGGATATATGATGATATATGACACTGAATTGGATATTAATTTTCAGTAATTAGAGTTATATCCCCAACTTAGATATCATTTTTCGCCAATCTTGATGTCGCAATACCACTTCACCCATGGGATTCCCCGAGGTGGACGAGACGCGTCAACGTCTCCGCAGCAAGTGGCTGGAGCGTCAGCTGTCGCGGGGCCCGGGCAGCCGGGTAGGCCCCGAGCGGCGGACGCTGCTGCTGGAGATGGCACAGCTGCAACTGGCAGCCGGGAGGTCCAAGGCGGCCCTGCAGCCCCTTGGAGACGAGGGGGCGAAGCTGGCTTTTGTGGGAAAAGATGTGATTTCTTCAGTGGGGATTTGGGCCATTCACTGGGAATTTTTATGAAATGTGTATAGGTTTTTTGTGAATATATGGGATGCTGAGCAGGTTTTGTCGCGTCAAACAGGTTGGCTACCAATGGGGATAGGGGTGCGGTGAAGGGTCTGTTTGCCTGAAACATTGTAAATCCGATGAGGTTCATGTTGAAATGATATATACAATTTGCAATGCTTTCGGCTGAGAGACATAGACTGCGTTAATTTGGGTTACGTTGAATCAATTGCTTACTAGATTTCATTAACGGGGGGGTTGGCGTGTAAATCTCGAGTAAGTTTCACTTCATTCCTGCAGAAAGGTGGACAAGATTCAATCTCATCAGTCGCCCAAGTCATGCAAAATCATGCTTAAAATCACCATTTTGGTTGGTTCGCGCAGCATTCACCATCCGTTTTCCGTCTGGTTTTCCGTTCAGGTCCTTGCGTGAAGCCCTGGACATGGATCCCGAGGACGTGGATTTCGCGGTGCGTGGCCCGCTGCTGTGTTTGTACCTGGACAAGGCCATGACCGAAGACTCTGAGCAGAGACAGTTGAGAGTCGGGATCCGAAACGAGTTTCAACTGGTGAAAATGAAGGAAACTATGTATTGGTTCACATATGTTAGGCTAGGAGAATTACCCTCTGGTAAACTAACATAACTATGGAAAATCACCATTTTTAATGGGAAAACTCACTATAAATGGTCATTTTCAATAGCTACGTTAAACTACCAGAGGGTATTGATCGAAGGAAGTTTAGAAGTCAAACTTCCGACAATATGGAGAGATGAAAAGCAGAGCAGGGAAGAGGCATAGAGAAGAGAAAGGTTAGAAGAGAAAGAGTAAGAAGACAGAAGATACAGATGCGCGAAAAGGTAGGAAAGTCACGAAACACTGTGTTTTTCCAATGATTTTTGGCTCCGGAGGGTCGAAAAGTAGGCTCGCTAAAGCGGCGGGTGCGGAGCCAGCTGGCCAGAGGAGAGATGAAAAATTGCACGCCGTTGTGGCGC
>Ga0126342_10006143_pt1 | contig 21229 bp, 21 predicted proteins | sample Cyp1metagenome_FD_92528 | JGI IMG/M metagenome (GOLD analysis project Ga0126342, IMG submission 92528) | Coral microbial communities from Lord Howe Island, Old Settlement Bay, Australia - Cyphastrea 1 metagenome | ecosystem: Host-associated > Invertebrates > Cnidaria > Coral ...
AAGCACCTTTCGGTCCATCAGTGGATTCGCTCTGCCATCCCTGATTCACAACAACCAATCTCTCCTATAGGTTTCCTATTTTTGAAACTTCCGCCACCGCCTTGTGCGGTACTACTGGTATCATTTACAAGATAATAATATAGCACAAGCACAAGCACAAACAATTGAATGAAAGTACATATATTTAATATAATATATATATATATTATAGTATATATTTATATATAATATATCTATTTATATTATATACATTGTTTACATAGAAACCAAGCAACGTCGACATATGATAATTACGACAAACACGCAAACAAGTAAGCAAACAGACACATAGATCGACAGGTACAGGTACATCCTGTTTTATTGTTTGAACCTTCTTTTTTCTTCTTTCTCCATCTTTGTGTACTCATAGGCAAGAGACACATATATCATATATCATCTTTGTATATTTGCACACGATCTATGTCTACACCATTGAATATCAAGGTCAATATGATCCACACCTACATCTGTAATTTACATGTATCGCAGTAGTACCGCAAAAGGCGGTGGCGGAAGTTTCAAAAATAGTAAACCTATAGGAGAGGTTGGTTGTTGTGAATCACGGATGGCATAGCGAAGCCACTGATGGACCGAAAGGTGCTTGAGGTCTCCTCTCTTCTCTCTCTCTCTTTCTCTGACTATCTACCCACCTACCGGTCTATCTTCTATGTATCTATCTATCTATCGATCGATCTATCTATCTATCTGTCTGTCTATCTATCCATCCATCTATCTATTTATCTATCTATCTATCTATCTATGTATGTATGTATCTATCTATCCATCTATCTATCTATCTAATTAATCTTATCTACCTATCTACCTATCTATCTATCTATCTATCGAATCTAATCCAATCCAATCCAATCCAATCCAATCTATCTGTCTGTCTGGTTGTTTGTCTATATCTATCTATCTATCTATCTCTGTCTGTCTGTCTGTCTGTCTGTTTGTCTATCTATCTGTCTATCTGCAAGCTTGAAAGCGAAGCTATTCTGCGAGATGTCCTCATTTTTGGAACTTGGCAACATCAAAAGCAGAGCAATTCAGCGAGCCTTCCTCAATTCTTTAACTTGATAACGTCAAAAAACGAAGCAATTCTGCGAGACTTCCTCATTTTTCGAAGTTGACAACATCAAAAACGAAAGAATTCTGCGAGACATCCTTCAAAAATGGAAAGTTGAGTGCAGAGCTGACGGCCTCGTACCAATGCGTTTTGCGATTTTTCCAGTCCACCTGTCTAAAGTATTGCGCCTGCCACGAAAAAGTGATGCCAGGTCATACGAAGTGCTGCACCTGCCACGCGAAATCATCTCAGCAAACCTGGAGATCTGAGGCTCCAAAATGGAACCCCTCTCAGGAAATCAGCGCCCGGACCTCCTAACAGCTCTGATGAAGATGTCTCTTGTACTGCGCCTGCCACGGAAAATGCATCTCTTGCAGATCTTCTTCAAATGTCCCACGCCTGCCATCGTTTTTGGAAATGCTACAAAACCCTCACGTTTTGCTCACTTTTGACAAGGTCCACAATCCGTTGCGCCTGCCACGCGGAATGACATCTGAACGTCGAAAAGTGGTCCGAGCCCCTGATGTTTTCAACATTTTGACTTCGAAATGTGCTTCGCGCCGCAATGGCGTGCACTTTTTCGACATCTCAACTTCCAAAAGTTGTCTGAACGTGAGGTGTTTCTAGCTTTTTCACTTGCAAATGTGCTTCGCGCCACAAAGGCGTGCACTTTTTCGACATCTCAACTTCCAAAAGTGGTCCGGACCTGGTGTGTTTTGTACATTTTGACTTGGCAATGTGCTTCGCGCCACAACGGCGTGCTTTTTTTCAACATCTCAACTTCCAAAAGTGGTCCGAACCTGGTGTGCTTTGGACATTTTGACTTCGAAACGTGCTTCGCGCCACAACGGCGTGCAATTTTTCATTTCTCATCTCGCCAGATGGCTCCGCACCCGCCGCTTTAGCAAGCCTACTTTTCGACCCTCCGGAGCCACAAATCATTGGAAAAACACAGTGTTTGGCGACTTTCCTACCTTTTCGCGCATCTGCATCTTCTTTCTTCTGACTCTTTCTCTTTTCTGACCTTATCTCTTTTGCTCTTCTGTTCTCTATTCTTCTGCTCCACCTCTGCTTTTCATCTATCCATATTGTCGGAAGTTTGACTTCTAAACTTCTTCCGGTCATATCAGTAGTGGCAGGCTAGCACTTAGAATATTTTGGTTTAGATCCTGGAGCTCCCGGGGCGGAAGCAGTACTTCTTTGAGAGAGCTGCTGAATAGTTACTAAATAGCTGCTAAGTAGCTGCTAAATAGCCACTACATAGCTCACAAGTAGTTGCCAAATAGCTGCCAAATAGCTGCCAAATAGCTGCTAAATAGTTTCTGAATAATTGCTAAATAGCTGTTAAACAGCTGCTAAATAGCTGCTGCTAAATAATCGCTAAATAGCTGCCAAATAGTTGCTAAATAGCTGCTATGTAGTTGCTAAATAGCTGCTAAATAGATCTAAATAGTTTCTGAATAATTGCTAAACAGCTACTAAAATAGCTTCTAAATAGCTTCTAGTAGCTGCTAGCTGCTGAATAAGTGTACATATCCATCTCTCCATCTCTATCTCAATATTGATCTCTATCTCAATTTATGGTTTCATAGATAAGATTGGATTGGATTTGATGGGTTTGGATTAGACAAGAAAAGGTAGACAAGATAGATAGATAGATAGATAGATGGATAGATAGATACATAGATAGGTAGACAGAAAGAAAGATAGGTAGATAGATAGACAGATGGATAGATAGACTAGACAGATAGAAAGATAGATATTCAGGGTAGAGAAGGTAGATAAGATAGATAACCGAAGGAAGTTTAGAAGTCAAACTTCCGACAATATGCAGAGATGCAAAAGCAGAGGTGGGAAGAGTCAGAGAAGAGAAAAGAAGAAAGAAGATCAGAGAAGAGAAAGAGTCAGAAGACAGAAGATGCAGGTGCGGGAAGCAGTAGCAAAGTCGCGGCTCATTGTGTTTTTCCACGAGAGTCGAAAAGTAGGCTCGCTAAAGTGCGGAGCCGTCTGGGGAGATGAGAGATAAAAAATTGCACGCTGTCGTGGCACGAAGCACACTTTGAAGTCAAAATGCGGAAAACACACCAGGTTCGGAGCACTTTTGGAAGTTGAGATGTCGAAAAAGTGCACACCGTTGTGGCGCGAAGCACATTGTGGAAGTGAACAGTGTAAAAAACTGACGGTCTCGGACTGCTTTTGGAAGTTAGGATGTGGTTTTGCGTGGCATGCGCAAGGGATTCGGCACCTTGCCAAAAGTGAGCAAAACGTGAGGGTGTGTTGTAGCAGTTTCAAAAGCGTTGGCAGGCGTGGGGCATTTGAAGAGGATCTGCAAGATGGATTTTGCGAGGCAGGTGCAGTACAAGAGACATGTTCATCAGAGATGTTAGGAGGTCAGGGCGGAGATTTCCTGAGAAAGGTTGCGTTTTGGAGCGTCAGATCTTCAGGTGTGCCAAGATGATTTTGCATGACATTTCGGTGGCACGCGCAGCACTTTAGACAGATGGAGTGAAAAAATCGCAAAACGCATTGGTACGAGGCCGTCAGCTCTGCACTCAACTTTCCATTTTTGAAGGAAGTCTCGCAGAATTGTTTCGTTTTTGACGTTGTCAAACTCAAAAATTGAGGAAGTCTCGCAGAATTGCTTAGTTTTTGATGTTGTCAACTTCAAAAGTTGAAGGAAGTCTCGCAGAATGCTGCGTTTTTGATGTTGTCAAGTTCAAAACTTGAGGAAGTCTCGCAGACTTGCTTCGTTCTCAAGCTTGCAGATTGACAGATCGATAGCTTGACAACTGCAACTACAACTACACTACACTGCTACTATAACTACAAACGCAAATTTACTACGCTACATTACACTACACTAAGTACACTACACTAATTACATCTATTTACGCTACACTACACTAATTACATCTAATTACACCGCACGAATGACACGGAACTATTACCAGTACTACCACGATTACTATTATTATTCTTATTACTACTACTACTACTATTACTACTAGTATTACTACTAGTACTACTAGTACTACTAGTACTACTAGTACTACCAGTACTACTAGTACTACTTGTACTACTAGTACTACTAGTACTGCTAGTACTACTAGCACTACTAGCAGTAGTACGACTACTACTGCAGCTACTACTACTTCTGCTACCACCTACTAACTAGTACTATTTACTACTACTTACTACTACCTACTAGTAGTTACTATTACCTACTAGTAGTTACTACTACTTACTAGTAGATACGACTACCTACTAGTCCTTACTACTACCTACTAGTAGTTACTACTACCTACTAGTAGTTACTACTACCTACTGGTAGTTACTACTACCTAGTAGTAGTTACTACTACCTACTAGTAGTTACTGCTCCCTACTAGGTGTCGTTACTACCACCTAGTAGTTGCTAGTACCTACTAGGAGTTACTACTACCTACTAGTAGTTGCTACTACCTACTAGTAGGTCCTACTGCCTACTAGTAGTTCCTACTGCCTACTAGTAGTTACTACTCCGTACTAGTAGTTGTTACTACTACTACTACTACTACTCCCCCTACTACTACTACTACTATTGCTATTACTACTATTACTGCTATTACTACTATTACTACTATTACTACTATTACTACTATTACTACTATTACTATTATTACTACTATCACTACTATTACTACTATGAGTACTATTAGTACTATTACTACTATTACTCCTATTACTACTATTACTCCTATTACTACTATTACTACTATTACTACTATTACTACTATTGCTACTATTGCTACTATTGCTACTATTACTACTATTACTACTATTACTACTATTACTACTATTACTACTATTACTACTATTACTACTACGACGACGACCACCACCACCACCACCACCAGCAGTAGCACTAGCACTACCACTAGCACTAGAACTACCACAGCCACAACTAATTACACTGCAGCACCCTGCAACTACAAATGCAGATGCAACTACAACTACACTACATTACACAACACTACGCTACACTAATTACATTACATTACATTACGTTACGTTACGCTACATTACATTTGCAACTGCAACTGCGAAACACCACTACGTTGCACTACACTACACTACACTACACTACACTACACTAATTACACTTCACCGCAGCTACAACTACAACTGCACTACACCACACTACATCCAGCAGTTGTGGTGAGGTGACCACTGCAACCATTGCAGCCACTCCAAAAAGCACAACTTCAACCACCTTTGGGTCCATCAGTGGATTCGCTCTGCCATGCGTGATTCACAACAACCAACTTCTCCTATATAGGTTTCCTATTTTTGAAACTTCCGCCACCGCCTTGTGCGGCACTACTGGGATACGTAAAATAAGATAAGATGGACAGATGCGATAGGTAAGGTAGATGATAGTTTTGATGGATATGTTGGATAAGATGAATAAGATGGATAAGACAGAAAAGGGTAGAAAAGGTGGATACGATGGATAGGATGGATGAGATGGATAAAATGGATAAGATGAATCATTTGGAAAAGATGGACAGCATGATCATATGGACAAGATAGAGAAGATAGAGATGATAGATAGGTAGTTGAGATGAGATGAGGTGAGACGAAATTAGATTAGCTAAGATTAGTAGATTAGTAAATTAGATTAGGTTACGTAGGTAGATGGGTAGACATCTAGATAGCTAGGTAGCTATATAGCTAGATGGCTACGTAGCTAGATAGCTAGATAGTTAGCTAGCAAGCTATCTGGCTAGATAAATAGATAGATGGATAGATGGATAGATGGACAGATGGATGGATGGATGGATAGATAGATAGATAGATAGATAGATTCGTGGTACCTTCGGCATGTGCAAGGCAGAACGGGTCTGCCTCCCGTTGGCTGGTCTCCAGCCCGAGCTTCAGCACGAATGCTTGGTGATCATGCAGCTATGCCCGGCAGTAGCGCAGGAACTGCAACAGGACATGATCGCTTTGGACAGTGTAATGGGAGGCTGGTTGGGGGCAAAGTCTGCTTGTGGATGTTGACTTCTGTAGCCCCTGGGGTAAAGATTGACGATAGAGGGGAAGGAGGGAGAGAGCGAGGAAGGGGGGGAGGGAGGAGGGAGGGAGAAGGAGAGAGGAGAGAGAACACAGTGAGAGGATGCATGCAACAATGCCGGCTTATCTGCGGTTCGTTGAAACCATACTTTTGGCAGTTCAGCTTCAACTGAATGGTGTGCGAAAGCACCGGTTTTGAATGGAACGCTCCGTGAAATTTGACATCAGATTGTTTGTTACCCACCTGCTGTGTGAGGGTCTCTACCGTGGATTTAAGACCAGGTGTCTTCCTCATCCTTCCTCCTGTTCTCGTGCAGTACCTCCTCCCCTTCCGCCCACGCTTGTCGCAGAGCTCACTCAGTCCAGATCTCATCGCAATATTTTTTGTTTCATAGTCGTATGTATATTATATAATCATATATATACATATCCCTGGTGACCAGCCCTCACTCGAATATCTGTCGTTGCAGGGCAGTCTACTGCGCTGGACCTCAAGAAAGTCAGATCATATGTAAGATAATATGTCATTATGTCACACCTCTCGGAACACACATGTCAGAATCTATGCCAGTTTGGGGGATCACCTGACACATTCTTTTGATACTGGGGCTGTCGAAATATAGTTTGAGGCTTTTGACGCTGCTCTCGTTAGCTTGGTCAGGTTCGCCTTTGTGCTCGACCGGCTCGAAGCGCGGGTGCTGCGTGCAGGTCCCCCACCAAAGAAGGGCCCAAAGCAACCAACGCCAACGCTGCACCTATATGATCTCGAGGCAAGGATTGTAAAGCCGTGGTTTTTACACCAAGTCAAACCGTCGGATTCACAAGTCAAGTCCAGTTGCATCAATGCCTTTTTCAAACGAATTATGCAGTGAATGACAGCTCATACAGCTTTGGAACTTGCGGACTGAAGGGGTGGATATGTCACAGAGTCGATGTTTATTGTGATTTTAGGATAATGTCGGGCTGCCATGAGGAGCCAGTGGAGCTGCCTGAAGAACCTGAACCAACTGATGGACCTTCTGTTCCTTTTCGTCTCACCGAAGCCAAGCTGGGACACGAGCAGACCGGTGACCAACCATACTTCGGACGGATCAACATGAAGGCATGCGTTGCACGTGATTCAGTACATTTATATGTATATGTATATGTCCACAGGCAGACAGACAGACCAGACCAGACCGGACCAGACCAGACCAGACCAGACCAGGACCAGGACCAGGACCAGACCAGACCAGACCAGACCAGACAGATACAAACAAACATACAAAATACAAATGTATATATATATATATAAAACATCAATATCAATATATGTATATAATATCAATATCAATATCAATATCAATATCAATATCAATATCAATATATATATACAAAGGAGTTGACTTGAGCAGTGCGCAACACACGTTGGTGACAACTGGGTGGGCGGGTAGTATTACATATATCTGAAGTGTTCTAAAATATTAATGCAATTGTGGGTCGCGGTTGAATGCAGTGCAGAAATCGTGGGTTTTGAGTTTCTTTTCTTAGTTTTTAAATTGACAGGACAGGAGGAAACAAGAGACTTGTGATGATTCCCTAGCTGAAAGTGCAGCCGCTTTGCCAGGTCACCAGTGTGACAACTAGCACCGTGGCCTTGTTCTTCTAGTCACAATGAAGACAGCCGGGCTTGAATAAAGTGTCTTTGTAGTTGCGCCCTGAAATCCAACGTGCGATACTGTGATGTTGCGTTCTACCAGGGTATATTGGATCAGGTATTTGGAAAGCACTCTTCCGACCGACAGAAGACTCCTCAGCTTTGGATGGTTTTCACCAAATAGAGCTTCTTCCGAAAGGAGCGCAAAAAATGTCCGCCTTGCATGCTGTCTCACTGCCACCTGCTTTCAGAACGTTCGGGATCTAGTTTGAATCCGCGAACACAGTTCCATTTTGTTTACCCGACTTGGACACAAAGATCACATCTTTGTAGGACCGCATGTTGCATGGCATTCATTCCTTAGGCTTAGCGATAGCTTTGATCCCAAGGGCTGATGACTTGGTTCGTGAAGTTGGTGATTATGAAAGCTGTTTGAGGTCGCAAACTGCACCTTTGCGTGTGGGGCGCTTGGAAACAGGTTATGAGACCTTTTGATTCTTGGTGTGTTTGTTTGTTTGTTTGTTTGCTTGCTTGCTTGCTTGCTTGCTTGCAGCAGTTTGAATGCAACATTCGCGGGACAGCACAGTTGGAGTGAAGAGATATCTGACTGTCTCAGCATCGTGATATCAGACATCAGTCATCCAGCTTTGGGCAAGCACGGTCTTGTGTGGAGACAGCACAGGAAGTAGCGCTAAAGCTTGACTTGTTGGTTCATTATTGTTGCTGCGGGAACTGGGAACTGTTGCAGCAAGTAAGTATCATGTAATATTCACACACACACACACATATATATATATATAAATACATAATATGATTAATATACACAAATACTATAGAATGCAGGATGAACATGGCATTGTGTATATAAATGTATGTAATGTATAATTTCTATTACTGAAGTCCGAATGACCTTTTTGTATTTTGTGGCTTCTGGCTCGAAGTGGAGCGGATGCAGCCATGATGTGGAAGGCACGGCCTGGGTCAGGGGAGCTTTGTGGCCTGCCGCAGGTCCTCACTAGTTTTGTCACTTGTCCCCGGTTCCTGTGCATCTTCTCATGCACGGGTGTGCTCTTGCAACAGTAGCTGCTGAGGCTCCCGAATCTAGGAGCGACAGGGCAAGCAATGTGTCACCTGAAACCTTCATGGCACAGCAGGTTGAAATACCTACTGTATGTGTTTATCCCATGTTCCATCCTGTTTGGTCCAACTTTGTTCTTGTCAAGGAAAAATGTATATGTATATTTATATTCTTGTCAAGGAAAAATGTATATGTATATTTATATATAATATGTATGTATATATATATACGGATATGCACAAAAGTGAAACATCCATACATACATACACATAACACATACATACACATACATACACATACATACACATACATACACATACATACACATACATACACATACATAGATACACAGATACCTAGATACATAGATACATAGAGACATAGAGACATAGATACATAGAGACATAGAGATACATAGATACATGGATACATAGAAAGATAGGTAACTAAATACATTACATACATTGCATACATTACAGCATGCATACAGACATACATAGCCATACATAACCATACATAACCTGCATCAGCATATGTAACCTACATAAACATACATAACCATACATAACCATACATAACCATAGACGTACTTACACTTACATACATCCACATACATCCACATGCGTCCACAGACATGCGTCCACATACATGCACACACACATATACAAACATACAAACACATACACATACACATGCACATGCACATACACATACATATACGCATACTATATACATATACATACACATACAGACACGTACGTTCATACCTTTACACATACATATGTTCATATATACATATACACACACATGCAGACACACACACACATATTATATGCATACGTACGTACTTACGTGCATACATGTAGATATATACTCACGTTGCACTGCTTGCATCCATACATTTCTGTGACATGCTAAAGTGCATTCAGTGCTGTAAATGTCGGAGCACAGATTGTATCTCGCAAATCCGAAGCACATCTACACTACAATCATCTACAATCATCTAAAATTTACAGCATTTTGCAGCATTCTACAACCATTGCCGCGTGTTGTGGAATTGCGTGGCCGCTTCCCTTTGCCCGCCGGGCCGCCTAGCCTGGCGCCACCTGACGGAATCCGGGATGAAAGGAATTTCTTTAGATTTGCCAAGAGGCAGAACACCAGACACCAAACCACATCAAATACCCACAGGAAAGCACATGATGCATCAATGTTTTGATTGGACCGCAAACACGTTGTTTTTGGCACATGTCAGTAGTCCAAACCCACCCACACATGGTGCAGCCGGAATTTCGTTGAACCAGACTGCAATCATGTCAAAATATTTGTCGGAACGACTTGCATCTCCGTCGAACATAATTGCTGAGCAAATAAACCCATAATTTTGAGCAACTGGTACTGTAGTGTTTGATCACGCTGCCACTTAATTTTTCATATTCATCCTTGTTGGGAAACCCCCAAAGAGAGAAGGTACAATCATCAACTGACAAGATAATTGGAAGGGGTTTGCACTGAGGTGGGAAGAACATTGAATCTTGGATTCTTGGATCTGAATAATGGGGGGGTTTGGGCAAGACATCAATGAATTTCCGAACCAATTCTTTTCACTGCAGCGTTACGGAGGTCAGCACGTGGGGAGACTAGTCGGCCGCTAGTCATTAAGCATGTCGCATGCTTCTCAAGATGGCCCGTCCAAAGATGTCCAAAGACCAGCGAGACACAGTGCAACGGCAATTTCTATGTTCAAAACACGGTGACTGGAAGGATTGGATGAGGACAAACGAAAAGGTATCATACCGTCGTGCTCTCATTTGCAAAAGTCTTTGTTTGAGGATATGTTTTGCTAAGAATTTGTCTCATGACTCAAGTCGCAATGCTTTGCAGTATTCTCTACGGGCTCAAGAGATGCCCCGAAAGCCGAAGCGTACGGAAGAGTGGGAACGCCGGGCAGATGAGAGGTTTGAGGCCCAGGCAGATCAGGCAGTGCCGACCTCGAAAACAACGAAGGTGTCAAAGGTGACGGATGTGGTGGATGCGACGGTGAAGGAAGAGCCGGAAAAGCCGGAAAAGCCAAAAGCACAACACCGAAAGAAGTGTGAGGCCGTGGATGACATTCTGTCGCAAAACTCGACCGTGGGTTCCCTGGAAGTGCTAAATGCGTGGGGCCATGGAGTTTCTCAGGACACAGACGGCGCGAAGTGCGGTGGGTACAAAGATGGACTTGGTGATTTTGTAGCGATGGATGCTCAGGAAGGGCCCTCTCGGAACGAAGTTGCTTCCTTGGCCTTTGGTCATGACAGTGTCCGAGGAGCTTACGAAGAGCTTGGGGCTGCTGGCTTCTATGAACTGAAAGGTTCATCATATGTGAACCCGCATGAGGGTGTTCTGTCAGAGGCACCGGGCTTTCTCAAGCAAAAAGCTTTGTTGCTGGTGGATTGCGCTTTTCCAAATTGTTCCTGTTGTTCCTCCATGCTATAGTGCTGCGTTAGGGCTGGTTTTGGCAAAGCGTACCTTAGAACCAAGTGTAGTGCGTAGCTGCGCAGCTGCATAAATCAACCATGACAGAAAACATAGGAACAGCGGCAACAAGGCCAGGCGGCCACACAACCACACCAAACTACCCAAGGACCTATGGTTATAGTTTGACGTGCATGTCCGATTCCATATGATTAAAGAGAATATATAGGATACACATTTACCGATGGGATACTGGGATACTGATGCACGATGCCCAAGTTTGCCTCCAGGCACTGCAGATGGCTCTGGATGAGTGGCAGAGGTCGCGAGAGCTGCCATTGCGTCGGTCCTTGGACCTTGCCTGTGGCAGTGGCGAAGCCACGCTTGCGCTGGAAGCCTGGCTGCAAAAAAAGGCCCTGGAGGCAGAGGTGGAAGCAGCAGATCCGTACACCTTTGAGGTGGGAGCAACATGGACCAACTACCGAACCCTGCCCGGTTTCCAATTTCGCGCAGCTTGGGTTGCTTTCTTCTAGCCTTTTTTTGATAAAGCCGTGGTCAGCCAAGTGTCAGCTACATTTTCTTGGCAGGCGTTTGAGCGTCGTTTGGGCCGCAGCTGCCATCGTTGGAGCTTTGAAAATATTGCCGAGGGCATCATGGAGCAGGACAATGCTGCTTGTGAAAAAAAAACTGGACGGAAACGGGATGCACCGGCCAAGCACAACTTTCGCTTGCTCGAATCACCGAGCAACCCTGCAATCGTGTTGGCGGCATGCTGTTGCTTTAGTTTTTTTTAGGACGCTATCTATTTGCAGTTTTCTTAGAAGACTTGTCACATGTGCGGGGGGGGAAAAACAAAAAACAAACATTCCACACCAGGCGCACTTACTATCAATGCCAGTGGTAAGACGGTAAGTATAGCTTAATCGCCCCATATGTTTTTTTTTTTTCCAGTAGGGTCCGTTTTGCAAAAGCTGTGCAGAAGACCGCTGTAGGAGCCAATCTACGACCTCGTTCTTTGTAGCTTTGCCTTGCACTTGCTAGACTCCTGGCATCACCATCGGTGCCACCACGACTATCTCCGAACTTTTTGATTACATTTACAGTATGTAATTTATGTACCAGATTCATGCTCGCATGCTACACAAACTGTGTAAGGGCAAGACTCTCTGAAATCCATACTTGCTTCTGAAAGCCCCTAGAATCTCAGAAGAAGGATCACGGGGTCAGAAAGCCGCTGGGCTTTACCAATTTCGAACCTCAGGTTTGCTCCACATGGCAGCCAAGGATCGCTCCTGGATTGCTTGCACCCTGAGCTCACTGGCACGGCGGGCTCGTTTCTTGGTGGTGGCAACTCCCCACAAGCGACCGGTGATCGAGAAGAGATTTGGAGTCTCACTTGCACTAAAAGCAAGCTCCTCCTGAGTAACTATCAACTTCCTGAAATGGGGGAGGCTTCTGAGTCCTGCTTTCTTTTCCGAATTTGATGCTTATCCGAATTGGGAACTTGTCCTGTCCGTGTTTGTCAGGTTGGGAGCAGCTGGAAGAACTTCTCCACAAGCGAGTCCGAATCAGACTCTATCGCTCGTTGTCAGTGGATGAAGATTGAGGGCTTCTTGCTATTGAGGTTCAATCGGTTCAATCCTTTTTCTTCGACCATCGCCATATTCGTACTGGAAATCCGATTTCGTGAGGTGAATATGCCATATATGCCATATATGCCTGACGGAAGTGCCTTGTGCAGACGGCCCATCATGGCCCCACAGATGGGCGTGCCTCTCACGTGAGCCCACAGCAGCACAGAGTAACTGATCCACTTCGGCAAAGACATGTTGTCTGTCTGCGTTGTCTGGATATGGAATGCCTTGGGATGTTCGACCAATATAGAGATAGTAGCTATAGTGCCTTTGTTGGAGATCGAAGATCGAGCTCCAACCGCACTTTCAAGGCCGTGTAATCTGCAGGGCTGCACCTGGACAAGAAACGTCCAGTAGGGGTGACTGGATCTGATCACCTAGTGCCAGTTTTAAAGAGCTCCCCATTCACAGAATGGGCCTATTCCTAAAGCCGGCCTTTGGCTGGGGAGCGTGGGTGCTGTTGACCACCTTCAGGATCCGAACGTCACATGTTGCGAACCAGGATCATACAAACGGGCCTGGGGTTTGGGTGGTTCTTCGGAAGCTGACCAGGAAAGATTTTGGTATGTTGGTTTTGAGCCAAGGGCTTTACAATCATTTGACGCTAGCCGCCAATATTCTCGGGCTCGAGAGGATCGAACGTGCAGACAGATCCTTTGACAAGAAAATCGAAAGAGAAGCATAATGAAGCACACGGACGCCACTCGACCTACCCAAACACACATGCCTCAGATAGGGGATCCAGCAGACGCACACTCATACAGACTTGCATACATACATATGCACACACACACACATATATATATATATATATTAAAATATATTATTGTATATTATTATATATTATATTATATATTATAGTATATATACATATACATATAATATATGCATCACAAAAACACGGAGACACGCAGATAAACATCCACATGTCTGAAATTGTATCACACAACCTCGCTTTTGCCATCCAGGGCTGGACTTGAAGCAACAGGTCCACCTTGCAATCTCGTGCAATTCTTCGTGCTGCAGGGCAGCTGGTGCCACATGCCCTTCATGTCATCAAAACGTGACTCCGCGGAGGGCTTGCTGTCCCGCGCTGCTCAGCACCTGGTAGGGTCTCCCAAGCGAGAAAGTGGGAGCAGGACTCCTCCGAGGAATGAAGGATCGGAAGCGGAAAGGGTAGCCTCCAAAGCTGAGAAAGTCGAAAGCATCGCAGTGAAAGGGAAAAGTGATAAAGGTGATCACGAGAAGGGCATCAGTTTCACAGTAGATGGCACGCTCATGGGCTTGATCAATTACATGCTCGATGGTATTGTCCCATATGAGCAGGATAAGGAGATTGTCCAAGTAAGGCGCAGTGGAAGCTTGTATCGACGACTCGATGACCTCAACAAATATACAATCTTCCAGGAAATTCCCCTTCCACTGAAAGAGAAGCTAGTGCAACTGGGCATCAAAGAGGACTTGCTAAATCGTGCCATGGGTTCAATGCTCGGCATGGCAGTGGGTGACTCTTTGGGTCATCCCTTTGAATTTTTGCCAGTGCAAGACCGGCCTGTTGGACCACACTTTGACCCCAACAGCTTCGAGTTTATCGATGCATCCAATGCTTTTCAGCTGAAACGAGGACAGTGGACCGATGATGCTGCTATGGGCCTCTGCATGGCAGACTCTCTGATTTTGAGACGTGACTTTGATGGAAGTGACATGAGGCTTCGGTTTTGGTGTTGGTGGAACAGAGGCTACAACAATGCCTTTCGCAAGGACCCCAGCCGCAGCTCTTCAGTGGGTTTGGGAGGCAACATTGCAAAATCGCTGACAGATTTGTCACACCTTTTGCCTGGAGAGTTGCCGCCACCGGCCTACAAAGCAGCGACCGAAGATGCTGGAAATGGCAGCCTCATGCGCTTCACACCTGTCGCAATATACTTCCATAGTGCACCAGTGGATGAGCTGCTGCACTTTGCACGGTTGTGTTCTTATACGACACACCCAGGCATCATTGCAGCAGAAGCATGTTCACTCTTGGCCTTTCTCATCATGAGGGCATTGACGCGCAAGGGTGCGGAAAGCTCGATGAGTTCCAAACAATTCTTGGAGAAAACAACTCAAGAATACCTCAAAGTGTCTGGATTGGAGAAGAGGTCTGGCTGGGGTTACGACCAAATGAACTGGCTGGTGAGATCGAAGCCAGTGAACGCCACTGAGAGATGTTGGGACTGGAAGTCCTCTGACCTTGATATTGCTGGCACCTTGCGAGCACGTGGTCGGACATACAATGGATATCCGGTCTCTTCCGGCTACTTTGGTTCCTACTCTCTGGACGGCATGGCTCTGGCTCTTTGGGCCTTTTACCACACAACAACATTTGACGAGGCAGTGGTAAAGTCAGTGAACTTGCTTGGTGATGCTGATAGCCATGGCTCTATCACTGGACAGCTGGCTGGTGCTTTCTACGGCTACACCAGCATTAGTCCAAAGTTCGTTGAATGGGTCACCCGCTGGGATGATCATGAGTTCGCTTGCCGCGGTGTCCTTTTGGCACACTTGGGTGCAGCAGCAGCAGAATCTGCCTGTCCGAGGATCACTTCTCTGTGATTTCATTTGCGTCACCATGATGTGGTCCTGATGCTTTGAAGTTATTGTGCATCTGTCAAGTTAATCTTGAACAATATGCCTGACACGTGCTAATCAAATCGTTCCACACCATCGGAAGCTTAGCCTGAGCTTAAGGCCGAGCTCATGGGTTAATTTTGCATCACGAACCTTAGTAGCAATGCTGCGGCCCCAAAAGTGGGACGTGAATATTATGACCTGCTGACCTGAATGGCCACTTCGCGGCAGAGTGCCGGAAAGACTTGCATACAAGATCGTACAACAGGTGTTTCTAGAATGTACTGGATACTTTGGAGGGAAGGGCCTCGCGAATAACTCTTTAATTTAATACTCGGTCGCGTTCCAAAGCGGGGGGATCACTATGAATACGTTGGCAGCCGCTAAAGCAGTAGACAATCTGCATTGGTACTTGGCTCGCACACTTGTTGGAACCTTTGAAAGTAAGCTCCTTGCCCAAAAAGGTCATTCTGTCTGGGCTGAGGCACCGCATTTCCTGAAGCAATAGTCGCTCATGGCAACCTACGGTGGAGTAGTGTATCAGCTTGGCCCTCAGTTGCCAGAAAACATTGCAATGAGTTGATTGGCGTGGGTTTCCGAAGGATGAGCTTTGACTCATTCCAGAGCTGGTCCCTGAGGTCGGCCAGACCAGTAACTCTGAGTCACGGGTACACAAGACATCCAAAACGTTCGCAGGGAAAAGGTCAGAACTGTCGAGATGAGTGTTCTGCATGCTTGCAAATATAGGGGGCGGCGTGAGCTCACTCCCAGTGCAACAAAAAGAGCGGCCACCGCGATTGCAGTCAATTTTCTGTTTGTTTTGATGCATCGCATCAAAATTTGTCAGGCAGCCGCAGCTTTGGCATTGCGGCCACCTCAGTGTCCCGAGTCGTTTCCACCTGCCACAGTGTTTACGCTCGAAACATAGATATGGATGCATGGGAGTCGTTCATGTAAGGGTTTTTAATTGCCAATGCCGCCAGGGTTCCAACATGACACCCCGCGAAAGTTTTTTTTTTCCTGAGTTCGCGAAAGTAACTTTTTTTTCCCGAGAGCGTCTGAGCGCAGGGTTCTTCCAATAGTGGGGGTCTGTATCTCATCTTCTCATCTTCACATATTCTCATCTTCACATCTTCATCTAATCTTCTCATCTTCTCATCTTCTCATCTTCACATCTTTATCTCATCTTCTCATCTTCACATATTCTCATCTTCACATCTTCTCATCTTCACATCTTCTCATTTTCACATCTTCTCATCTTCACATTTTCTCATCTTCTCAGCTTCACATCCTCACATCTTCACATCTTCTCATCTTCACATCTTCTCATCTTCACATCTTCTCATCTTCACATCTTCACATCTTCTCATCTTCACATCTTCACATCTTCACATCTGCTCATCTTCACATCTTCTCATCCTCACATCTTCACATCTTTCACATCTTCACATCTTCTGCTCTTGCCTTCTTGCCCTCTTGCCCTCTTGCCCTCACATCTTCACATCTTCTCCTCTTGTCCTCTTGCCCTCTTGCCCTCTTGCCCTCTCCTTCTTTTCTATTTCTCTTCTGAAAGCGGGAGCAGGGGCAGTGCCAACGAGACGGCACGAAACGCAACCCTTTCGCACGAAATGAGGTTCGATCGATCGCCAAAAACTGAGGTAAAATTGCGATGTCAAAGGTTCCGGCGCAACTCTTTCGCACGAAATGAGGTTCGATCGCCAAAAACTGAGGTAAAATTGCGATTTCAAAGTGTCCGGCGCAACCCTTTCGCACGAAATGAGGTTCGATCGCCAAAAACTGAGGTAAAACTGCGATGTCCAAGTCGTCCCGCGCAACCCTTTCGCACGAAATGAGGTTCGACCGATCAAAAACTGAGGTAAAATTGCGATTTCAACTTGTTCCGCGCAACCCTTTCGCACGAAACGAGGTTCGATCGCCAAAAACTGAGGTAAAATTAAGATTTCCATGTTATCCGGCGAAGTATGGAAAAAAATTGCGTGTAAAAGCGTCTGTGTGTAAGCTCCTGTGTGTAAAAGCTTTTGTGTGCAAAAGTGTCTGTGTGTAAAAGTCTTCGTGTAAAAGCTTCTGTGTGTAAAAGCGTCTGTGTGTAAAAGTCTCTGTGTGTAAAACGGTTTCTGTGTAAAAGCGTCTGTGTGTAAAAGCTGTTGTGTGTAAAAGCTGTTGTGTGTAAAAGCGTCTGTGTAAAAGCAACTGTGTGTAAAAGCATCTGTGTGTAAAACTGTCTGTGTGTAAAAGCGCCTGTGTGTAAAAGTGTCTGTGTGTAAAAGTGCCTGTGTGTAAAAGCGCCTGTGTGTAAAAGCGTCTGTGTGTAAAAGCGTCTATGTGTAAAAGCTTCTGTGTGTAAAAGCTTTTGTGTGTAAAAACGTCTGTGTGTAAAAGCTTCTGTGTGTAAAAGTGTTTGCGATGCAAACTGTTGTCTTGTACTTGTGCTAGATTGTCTTGATACTCCTTCTCGTCTGCCTATAACACATCTTTAATATATTGTTTTGTAATAGGTGTCTCCATACTAACAAGAGAAGACCCTGCTCCTCTACGCTCTCGGGCCATCCGTCGTCTAGTTGCGAAAGATTTAGCGAAATATTTTCACATGAGACCCCTGCGAAAGATAAACGTGGGGTTCGCGAAAGATTCGCGAAAGTAAACTTTTCATTCGCGAAGAATGGCCGTTTGCAGATAAAGGAATTTAGAACAACCGCCATATATGGCCTTTCTGTGCATTTATGCGTGGATGCTATGCCCAGTGCGTCAAGATGGAAGAAGGGCGTACTTTCAGGTCAGGTCATGTTTTGAGAATTAATGGACGAACTTTGTTGATTGCTCCATTCCGTTTCCAAGAGCTCTGTTGCCAAGGGCCCTGCAGACAAATGGGCAACAGTGTCGGATAGCCCCAAAAGCTTCCGCCGGGTATGTCCGGAACACCCAGAAGTAGCATGGTCGGTGCTAGGGTATGTTGGGTTGCAGACGGGCAGATGACTCTGGCCATTTGGTCCTCGTGAGCTCAGAACTTCAGTAGGCTTACTTTACAGCATGGGGGAAAAATCTGAAGGCTTTGCCAAATGTTTGTACTTAATTACTTAATTGAAGTGACGTTGTGTAGATCATTTCCAGGAGTTGCTGCTTGATGGACTGCACACCCCTTGCCTAGGTCTGGGACACACTGCCAAATGCAGGGCCAGAGCAAGTAGTGGGGGCGACAAACCGTGTCCCACAGGCACGCCAAGGGAAGGGAGTCAGGTCGCAGGGATGCATGGCACATGCTGGTCAGCTGCACTGGCTTTTAGACCACCGCTTGGCAATGAAGCTATAGAACCTGCGCCTGGAAGCAGTCAAATGGCACAATCGTGATTATTGAAAGAGTGTGCCTACTGATAGCCGGAGCTGAGGTGCCATTGAGCACATCCAACCTATGCAGCGCTGGTCACTTGCCCTCCTATGCCTTTGCGTTTGCTGGCATTGAGGCATTCCGAATGCGGCCCCGCATTATTTCTGGATTGCACTTGCCGTGCTCATTGTGAGTAAAGTCTGGTAAGCACACAAGACACTTCAGCTACACTCCATTTCCGAAGGGGGTGACTTAATCAAAGGAAGGTCTGAGTAATGCGGTTTCTTAAAATCCAAGTTTGGAGGCGAGACAAGTTTACGATTTACAGCAGTACTCGTTGAGGCAATAGAAATACAATATTGCCACTTGCATATTCCAGCAGTCCTTTGGCATGGTTTGGATTGTGTACAGAGCTGTAGTTTGTTCAACTCTCATCTACCCGTGACAATGATTTTGCCAGAACTCCAGCAGAGTTTGTCCCAATTGCCTATACATGTGCTACTTGTATCTACGTGTGCCTTGTTCCAGGGAACCGAATGGAAGGCAGCGCCCAAAGCAGCGCCAAGACGGCTTCAGGCGTGGAGCCACGTAGAAAGGATCGCTGGCTGCCAATGTTCCGTTTCCATCCCCCTGTAATTACTGTAGCTCCATCCACTTGTGCCATTGAAATCAAGTGCCTCTAGTATTGGTCACACTCAAGCCTGACTTCTATGCGGATGCATTTCAATCTCTGGGGAGATCTCGGCTGCACAAAGCACCCTCGCCGCCCGCACAGGGCTTCTTTCCGCCAACGGAGTCAGGAATCTCAGAGACCGGCGGATCGTGACAGATCCTCTTGTATGGAAAAGGGCACCATTGAATGGCGGTGAGCTTTTGAATGACAACTTTGCCGCAAGTTTTTTGATGTTTTGATGTGAAAGATTTGCACGACCCAAGGACAGCCCCGGCTCCGACTGAGCCTCCAACCGACTTGGCTGGCGCATCTATGGTTATCGCTCCCTTGCCTCCTATAGGTCCAACTGACGCCCCTGAGGCCAAGGCCCCGGCACCCGCAACTGCAGCTCCTGCCCCTGCACCACCTGCAAAGCCAAAGGCCCCGGAGCCTACACCGGAGCCACTGAAGCCCTTCCCAGGAGGGATGTCCGTTGAGGATATCACAGGTGATGTCCCTGCCCTCACTGGCGACTTCCCAGCAGCTCCTACCTTTCTACCGACCAAGCCTGCAGAGCCCACTGAGCCCACTGCGCCCACTGTGCCCACTGGAACTGCGGCTCCTCTCCTACAACTCACCACGAAGGCTGGAGCTGCACCTGGCCGGTGAAGCATGTATCACGATGTGTCACGATGTATCACCTATATGAGAATCGTTTAAGTGGTCTTTTTTTGGGCAGAGTGCAACATCCCAAAACGCATTGGCGGCAATCAGTTGAAGAAACGGCACACATGTGTGTCTTCAAAGGAGGCCGGTGCCAAGACCGCCAAAGTTTGTACTTTGTGGTGTGCTTTTTCAGGCGCCTCCTCCTGCTTTGACCAGTGCGACATTCCCGACCTTTAAGGCTTGACGGGACATGGAGCAGTGTGAGCTAGACTTAGACAAACAAAGCTAAAAGTCACAAGTACCTTGAGACTGTGGGCATAGGTACTTTCAGATACTTATGGTACTTCCCTCAAAAGGGACACTTGTGTTTGGCAGCAGGTAGTGGCATGGATGAAACTTCTTCACTTTGTGTCATGCAAAGGAGAATCAATGCCCGCAGGACCAAGAATGAGTAGCTGAGTAGCTAAACTCCATGACCTTCGTGGAAACAGAGTTTCTAGGAAGTGACACCGCTAAGCTACGAAGGTGAGAGCCATGGATAAGCTGGTCAGGTTGGAACGAGTTGCGACCAGCACCTCTCCCACGTGGCGGTGGCTGCAGGTGCCGTCATGTCTTTGACCAGTTTTGCAACCTCCAAGTGGAATACGGTTGTGTTAATGAATGCAAGCCTTGGGTACAATAGTGCATCAGAGTACAGCAGTATTTTTCATATATATTTATACATTGTGATGTGCTAAGATCATTGTGCATACAGGATCAGATTCAATATTTGTTCGCTTTTAAAGCACACACACACACACACGATCACACACCCACACACACATATATATATACATACATAATCATTATTTGTATAGTATAGATCCTTATATAATACCAGTAGTACCGCACAAGGCGGTGGCGGAAGTTTCAAAAATAGGAAACCTATAGGAGAGGTTGGTTGTTGTGAATCAGGGATGGCAGAGCGAAGCCACTGATGGAGCGAAAGGTGATT
>Ga0126342_10006144_pt1 | contig 21229 bp, 15 predicted proteins | sample Cyp1metagenome_FD_92528 | JGI IMG/M metagenome (GOLD analysis project Ga0126342, IMG submission 92528) | Coral microbial communities from Lord Howe Island, Old Settlement Bay, Australia - Cyphastrea 1 metagenome | ecosystem: Host-associated > Invertebrates > Cnidaria > Coral ...
CGCAAATAACGAACTAGTTACTGGGGCGAATCTAAACCAACAAAAATCACTGGGGGCCTCACATTGTTGGAAACATGGAATTTTATGACTTTCCATGCAGTTGGGAATACTGACGAACTCCATCATTTTTCAGAGGGGTAGGTATACCACCAACCAGATATTGTGTATATGTATATGTATATATATATATATATACAGATATTTTGTTTGCATATATATATATATATTTTTTTTGAGCCATAGCCATTTTCAGGATTGACAAATAGGGTTGCAACAATATGTCTGGAAAACACATGTTAAAGTCAGCAATGTCGGTCAAGTGATGTCAAGCTGTTCAATTCCCAGTGGTTTGTCTTAGAATTTTTGCTGATCGATCTTGATGTCGGGTTGGTCAATCATATGTTTCTTGAAGATTATTCAAACATCTGGTCGTTGAAAAAACCATCAGTCGTATGACTGCTTTCAGGAGGACTCCTTTGAGACTGAATGTTTGGAGTCAAGAATTGTTGAGAGCCTCACTATTTTTTCCGATATGATGGATAATCATAACATCCTGACCAGATATTTGGGCTGACCCCGTTCTGTATCATCAATTTGCCCCTGCAACATGCAATTCTTCAGTAAAACCACAGATGGTGGGTTTACAAGCTTACTGTAACATCTGTTTAAGTTCTACATTACTAACAAACGTATTCTATAGGATTGCGGTACTTTGTTATATACTTACGTTATCTAAACCAGTACCTCATACTATAGTGGTATAGTGATCTATGGAATACTATATAGTATATATAGTAATGTAATTGCCCCATCCAATCTCTTATTCAGAATAACTTTATTGGTATAGAATTATATTAAACATATATTTAATTTATTAATCATTAGGATCTATCCCATCTATATTTAGTACATATTTGGTATACATATATGTGATAGATCCTAATTATATTTTCCCATCCCAAATATGTATTTATATACCATCATTATATCTAATACTAATATTTGGTATCAGTGATTCTTTCAGTTTCCCCTTCCGCCTTCGATCAGTTCGAGACATCTACGAAAAATCCCATGCAGTTCCAACATAAAAAATCTCATGAAATCATTGAAATCACCTATAAATGCTTGGTGGTGACTGGAACCATGGAATGGATTATGACTTTCCCATCATATTGGGAATGGAATGTCATCATCCCAACTGACGAACTCCATCATTTTTCAGAGGAGTAGGTATACCTCAACCACCAACCAGCCTTCTTTTGCCGAAGAAATGCCTAAGTTCTTTCAACCAACTCCAGAGCGGCCGGCTCCGCACCTGGGACCCCTGCATCGCCAGGGCGGAGCGGGACCCGCGCGGCGCCATCGAAGTGCTGAAGCAGAAACGTGATCTGCGGAGCATCGTGGGAGCACCTGGCGAGTTGGGTCCGAAACTCGCAGTGCTTGCGAAATCTTGCAACCGAATGGATGGTTGAAACTAGTTGAAACCCTATAAATAATGGGATAATCAACCACCGTTTTCAACTGGTGCAGGATTTCGCAACCATCTACAGTATGGATTGGAACTGCCATTTTGAAGCGGGGTTTTATGATTTTTGTTTACACATGCACCATTTGTGTAGATAGCTGGAACCAATTGAAGACCAAGTTTAAGGTCTTTTTTGAACCTTTTCTGTTTCGTTTTGAGGGTGTCGATATCTCATTTCACAAACCAAAATGGGGATACAACCAATTAATTTATGGCAGGGGGTTATTCACCTCGTTCATTGAGGATGGACCAGGAATTGAGCTATCAAATATGAATTGAATAGCAACTTTTTAGGGATTTAGTATTAATCAATTCAATGGATTTACCGGGCAAACATTGGATATTTCTATATGTATATATAGATATACATACATGAACGATAATAATCATAGTAATAGTAACAATAGTAATCATAATAACAACAATAAGAAAGGTACTCAAGGTGTATCCACTTGGGAATTAAACATCAAAACTGATCATGTCACTGGATTTTGTGTGGACGAATTGAACCAGTTGATCCTTGTTGATGAATTCGTCTGGGGATTTATCAACCATGAAATATGGATTTAACCAACAAACCTGGGATACGATTGATGATTGATTGTTTTTTTTTTCTGTGGGCTTCCTGTTGCAAACGATTTACACAAACTCATTAATTAATTAAACATGATTGATTTTCATTGCATGGGCCGTAGTAATTTACCCGAGGGTATACATGGCTAAATTATATACCCTCCGGTAGTCAAAAAGGGCTTGCTGGAAAATCCACCATTTTTGTAGATGATTTTTCGCAGCTATAAACCTCCATTTTTCATGGAGATTTCTCGGCCAGCCACGTTTGATGGCACCGGAGGGTATCACCTTTTAGTCCCTTCGTTGCAAACTGGGTTGAGTTTCTCCAAAAGCCAAACAAAGACCTGGACTTTTGGCTAAGCAATAGCGGGGACAACGACTGGAAGTAATTGAGGTAACAGTCAGACAAGTAAGATAAAGATATATATATATATATTATATATTGTATAGCTATAAGATATTTTAAGCCACCTTGTAACTCGGAGATCATGGGACATCCCAGTCATTCGGGTGATTTTCCATTTCCGTGTGAAAAATGACCTGGTGTTTTTCTGAATCTACATCCAGTAATTCTCGGCGCTGAAGTTCTTTACCATGACCCAGCCAGGGACGAAGACGGCCGAATTTTTTCGTTCGTGTTGGGTCGTTGGGTCAAGGTCAGGTCAATGGGGTGCATGGTGTACCTCTCGGATACTTAAAAAAAATACCCCCTGGTAAACTAACATAGCTATTGAAAATTGCCATTTATAGTGGATTTCCCCTTCTTGTATGTTTACCAGAGGGTAGTTGACCCTTTGGTATATCAAACATGGCAGGAAAATCCCCACCATGTACATCCAATGATCCGATTCCAGAGCTGCTCTCTGGATCTAAAAAAGGTCCAAATCACAGATATGGCGTTCCATTTCAGGACGACCCATTTTTGGGACCTCCAAATTGTCTCCCGGCCAAGGGTGTGGCGTTGTACCAGCCGCCGACACAGCAACCTGCTGGGGGACCCGGCTAGACCAGACATGTTTGATGCAACCGGAGGTACCATGATTCTACGGTTGACAGATCCCAAGTGGGCTTTGTCTGTAAACGGCATAAACATCGTATATGGAGGTTTCCTAAGATGCGGCTACCCCCAAATCATCTAATTCTAATAGGATTTTGCATGAAATAAACCATCCAGCTGTTGGGGTACCTCCATGACAAGCAGGAAACCTCCACCCCAAAGATGGCCCGTCCACAACAGGGGCATTGAGGTGACGCCAGCGGCCTTTCTGGGTCCTGAGGCTGACTACCCGGCGAGACAGTGCCTTGGTGCGTGTTTGATGCGCGGGGTTGGTCAAGCGCAAAAAAGATATGATTTGGGCCCTCAATTTATTTTCATACTAAGATACTTTTTAGATGTGTTCTGCAAATCAAGGGGATACTATTTGATACTAGTTGGGAATTCATACTATTTGATCATATTTGGATATCAATTGACAAATCAAGCTATGTGATACTTGGTGGTTCATCCCACTTAGTAAGTGGGTTATAACCCCAGTTATAAATGGGATAAGTAGGGTTAATCCACTTATAACTGGGGTTATAACCCGCTTACTAAGTGGGATGAACCACCAAGTACTATGTTCTTTTCCCAGCAAAAACAAAAGGGATGTAGCAATCATGAAACATCGCTGCAGCGAGGTACTCACCAGCTCGAGCCGCAGACGCCGGTGCGGATGCCGTGGCGGCAGATGCTTGGCTGTCCGCTTCAGCCTATGGATGAGCGAATCCACCATGGGGACTTCACCAAGATACAATGGGAATTTAGGAACATTGGTATCTTTTTGGGATGTATGAAACAATAGGGATTCACCAAATTGAGGATTTTTTTTGGCTTTCTGTTGCTTCAGGAAACCATGCTACGGAATCTAAAAACTTGAATGCGCCCCACTAAGTTGCAGGACGAAATTGAATCCCAATAGAATCTCATAGAATCACATTCCCGACATGAAGCTAATAAGCCTGTTTTTTTTTTTGGACGTATTTTCTAGAAGAGGAAGGGATTGCTGCGCTACACTGAAGAGAATCCGCGGGCTGAAGACAACCAGACTAACTTCAGAATTGTTTGGTGGCAAACTTACGATGAGGGGAAAGACATAGAAAGTAAGCAATCTTGGAATGACATTCAATGTGCCTGTTGCTGGCCTTGTTTTTTTTCATCCAACTTTGTTGATGGAGTCGGCAGATCAACAGGGGAGCTTGTGGCCACTAACCATTCAGGTGACGAATGTTCCTACTGATAGACTCTCAATGAAATCCAAAATACCAATCTGGTAATCAAAGATTGCTGGAAAATTATTGATTTCTTGATGTCCAGTAGCTAATCTGGTTGGTGGTTTGTAACATTTTTTATTTTTGTCCATAATATATGGGATAATCCTTCCCAATTGACTAATATTTTTCAAGATGGTTGAAACCACCAACCAGTTTTCAATGTGGTGATGTTCAATCGCCAGATTAGAGTACCCATGTTGAATCGGAGAGAACACAGGGCGGTGCTGCATGACGCACAGCCAGCTTTTGGGAAGAACAAACAATCATTAAAACATGGGGGCTACACTATTCATAGTTGGAAGTATCACTATAATATATATATAATATATATATATATTATATATATATATATATTATATATATTATATATATATATATTGTATATATATATAGCTACCATATATATATATATCCATATATATATATATTATATATATATATATACCTATCTATCTTCGGGCCAACCTCCAGCATCAAAGGGGTAGGAGACCCAGTATCCCAAGGCTTGCCGGGGTTGATCCCCCCAAAATCATCATGGTTCATCATCATTTTCCCTACTTTGTTGATAGTTGGAGATATATGGGGACGGATCAAAACCCATTATACCATATTTGGGGAAATGAAGACCCATTTACCAGCTATGTTGGGGTTCACCAAATTAACAAGCTTTTGACTCATCAAATTTTATATCCCCAATTTTTACAGCCTGGAAATATCATCAACTGATTGGCACATGTGGTTTATTTTTTTCCATTCAGTTGGGAATGTCATCATCCCAACTGACTCATATTTTGCAGAGGGGTAGGCTTAACCACCAACCAGATATAGTTGTTTCCCTTAGGCCTGAAAAATAGGCCAGGCCTTTTATATGGTAGGTACCTCCAATCAATCGGTTCCTGAAATGGTCATTGAAAATATCATCAATCCCGAGATCAGTCCCACAGAGGATCCCGCCGTGGCGGCGTTGGTGCCCAATATGGGCTCACCCTGTGTGCAGCCCAAGGCCAACCCCGGACAGGCGCGGGAGATGCCGGGTTCACCAACACCTAGAAGGTGGTGCTCCCCCCAGTTATAAGTTAGTGTATAACCTCCATGAAGTATAGGTATATCTACCATAAACCCAAGTTTTATTGGAGTTATTTGCACCAACTTAGCTAACCATGGGGGCAGCACCTTGTAGGTAGGATTTTGCGTTTCTATTCTTTTTCGGGGGCTATAGACCCTCAAAATTGGTGATTTCAGCATCGAAGATGTGGATTTAATATGCTTTAATGATTTAACCATCCCTCAATTGACATGGACCCTGAGACTCACCACTTTTTAGAGGAAAGAAATTATCTTTCATCCCCTAGTTGCACGGGTCAAGCAGCAAGCGATGTGAATTTCCAGCACAGAACGGCCATGGCCGAAGCAGGTTGCAGATGTTGCAGACTGCTTCCTTTTTGGGTGTCTGAAAATTGGGGATGCCCCACATTGCCCCACAAAAGGGCAAGGTTGATTGGGAAAGTGATGATTTTAACCATCACAGTTTGGGAATACCACAGATCTGGACACACCCATTTATTGGAAAGAGTTGGTCTCCTCAACTACCATTCTTGCATGTGTTGGCTACTTTTTTAGGCACCCAATAGAAAGCCTGGAAGCTAATGGAAAAGTCATGTGTCATGGGATTTTTCACTGCCAGGTTACAGTAGATTCCCAGGGAACCTGAAAGCTGAACCCAATCTTCTACATTCGAGTTATATAAAATGTCACAAGGAGCAGCTGGAAAGCTCGAGACTCAAGAAACTCAAGAGCACGTTTGAGAAGACATCTGGATCATGAGCCATGCAGTCTCATCTAGAAATGCATGGGGATTCAACCTATCCTCGCGAAACGTGACCCCCACAAGAATAGATGGTTGAGATTCGCTCTTAGCACAAGCCCTGGTAGCTCTGCATGCCCTGTGCAGGATATTCTGCTACTTGGCTCCAAAAAAACTTCAACTGGGCTGTGGAAGAGAGCTGCGGTCCAGATTTCCGGGGGAGAAGAGACCTGGAAGCCTGAAACATGGCTACTGGATGAAACCATTCCACCTAATATGACATACCAGCCAAATGCCAAGCAAACTGAACAGATCCTAAAATACTCAACCATGGTTTCGGTGGAGCAGTTCTATAAGATCGGAGGGAAGCGATTAGACATCACCAATGTTGATCAATTTTGGGAAATCCATGTCCACTAGACTTTCGAGTTTGGACTTGTGGAGCAGTTCAGGGGTGGCTGGATCCCTAAAGCCGATGAAGTAGCGTGGAAAAATCGGTTCTACTCGGGAAAATTTCGTGATGAACCGCTGCATGGAATGGGTGGGGTAGCATCTTCAGACCTTTTTCGGTGGTTTCTCCCAGCATAAACCAGCATAAACCAGAATCCTCGCATCGCTGAAGCTCCCAGCGGGAGACATCAAACATCCCGCTCCAAGAAACTCCGTTGGTGGATCCATTGGTGTTTGTCCATGGCCCATGTGGCCCAGGACCCCCAATATCTGATCGCTGATTAAGATCTGACATTTATAATACCATCTGGTTATTTAACATAGCCATGGACAATTTCTCATAAATGGAGGTTTTCATGGGAAAATCATCTATAAATGGGCCATTTTCCATGGCTATGTTGAATAACCAGAGGGTATATATAATAGTATATTATATAGACATGTGTTGTTGGTAGTTTATAAGCCTTAATTTTGTTGATTCAACGATTATCAGATGAACTGAAGCAAGATGATTCAAAGATTATCAGTTGTTACAAGATATTTCGCTAGGTATCCCTTGTCAAATTATTCACTCGTGATAGGGGATTACTACAACCAGTTCCTGTCTTATGATCCCCTTCTTGGTTTCAAAGATCATCTTCTTGGCCAGTTGAAAAACATGATATCCCGATGGTACCTAATATACAATGTGGTAAATCACCATAAAGCTCCCCCCAATGTTAAGGTTTTGGTTGATGAAATTGGATATAGACGGTCACAATTTGCTATGGAAAACATGATTTAGCTCTTGATAACACATATATTTTCATGGGCCATGGCTTCCAGTCATGGTTGGTTCCTGGGAGCCCGTGCTCAGGAACTCCTTGAGGTTCGGGACGCAACGGAGATCTGAAGGGTTTTGAAATGGTAAAACTATGGAAAGAAGTCAACAAAATTAAAACCTGGATTTAAGTTCTTTGTTTTACAAGAAACCCTGATAAAAATCCATGAGCTACAGCGGTTTGCTGTAGATTTCCCTTCATTCTGCGAACACCTGGATATTTTGGTACCGGATGTTGTCATCTTTGTTTAGTGCAGGATAGTGAGTGAACAACCACTTTGAAGCCATTGACGAATGTATAGATATCTAGATGATTAGTTCACAAGTGAACCTTCTCTTGACATCTTTGAGGCTTGCAATGGTCCATAGCACATAGCAAGAAAGTAGGATGGCATTCAGAAGCTGCCAGCCCGGAGAATCACACTTCGAAAGTCGTTTGGGATCGGTCATGATTTCCATTGGGCATTCCAGGGGTGCCATGTCGCTCGTGTCGCTCGCACAGAGGAAGATGCACCACTAGGATTTTTTGCTTCATCCAAATCCAAGGCATCCGGAAGATGTTCCCGGAGCATGTTTCATCATGTTTCATCATCTTTCCTAACATGTTTCATCTGGTTGGAAACATGGACTTCCTCACTTGGGACAACGGTGAAATGAAAATCTCTGAGCTGCCATAGTTTGGGCGGATCCAGTGGTCCCAGTGGTCCATGGTTGCGCGTTGCGCTAGGCATGGGCCCATGACGTCTCCGCAGCTGAGGCGCTTCGTTTGCGCGGTTTAAACGCGCTTCTTTTGGGGATCCAGTGGGGATCCAGTGGGGATTGGTTGATGGGGATGGTTTTTTGTCAAGTGTAATAGTAAACCAAACCATAAAACCATCTATAGTTTTTTTTAATACTATACTATAATGATTACTGATCAATAATGATTATAGTATAGTATTATGATAATGGTTTATAGTATATGATAATGGTATATAATGGTTTACGATACTATTAATGGTAATGGTTTACTATACTATACTATATTTTTTTCGTATATGATAATTGTTTTATAATGGTTTACTATACTATAAATTACTATAATCATTATTGATCAGTAATGATCTCAGTTATGAAATACTGATTCACCAGTGATTAATGATTCATTTGTGTTCTTTGAACGATGTTGCATAGCGATTAGTAGAGATGTGGCCGATTCCGTGGAATCTTGTACGCTCAAGTGTCAAGAGGGACATCTGTCATGGGCCTTGCCGTGTGGAGCCTGTTCATTTTGGGAGCCATAGCGGGGCAGCTTGTGACTGTGCTGAATTTCTGGCTATTCTGGGGTTGGGATCAGAGTTCCTTGGTGGAACAGGCTGCTCATCGTGGTGCAGCTTTGGCTATCCGTGATTTGGGATTTCCGCCCTTTGATCCTTCTCCCCCTTCAGCCTCTGAGATTGGATTTGAGGGCAACGGATTGGGTGATTTTAGTTGGTGGGCAAAGTGGTGTCTTCTGGGCTTGTTGGTCATCAGTTGGATCATCATTTTCTATTTGTGCTGTTTTACCCGTCAAAGGGATCCCCGTTCCAAGTCTGGCAGTGAGCGTTTGTCCATCTCAGAGCCTGTGAGCCCGGCTTACAGCCTTCGTGACTTAGCCTTGCATCAATTGGCGGAGGTGAGACTGAGGCGAAATGGCCCTCACCAATAGAGTGGCACTGATCCAGTATGATGTTGCTGGACCAACCATCAACCATGAGCGTCTCATCCTGGACCATATTGAGCAAGATGACTACATCATATGTACTCCGGACCGTGGCATATATGCGGAAACGATGTCTCCTTTGAATCCAGACCTCCGAGCATTCAGAGTGCGGCCTCGCCCCAACCGATTGCCCCCCGGCGTCGTTGCTGCTGAGGTGTATGGGCTTCCCAACTGGAGCGCAGCCGAGCTCAATGCGATTAAAGCTGATGCTGCGGCGGAAGCCGTTGCAGAGCGTCGGAGGCGCAACATTGGTGGGCCTGGAGGGGGTGCCGCTCCTGCGGCGGTTGCTGCGCCAGTGGCTGCCGTGAGTCCTGCGGCTCCTCTGACGGCAGCTTCAGCTGGCGAACCACGGGCCCCTGGTGCAGTCGATGTCGCTGGGGATCAGGGCGTTTGGGTGTATGCTGAGTCTGATTGCGGGGTCGTTTTCGGAGATAGAGCCCAAGGGGTACAAGATGCACCAGTTATTGGGGACAAGATCATTCATGTCTTGGCCAATGGTAAGAAGGTTTTTTGCATATGTGTGGGAGAGAAGACCGTAGACGATTTCAACAACAGACCTGCCATGTGTGATGGCCGCATCCTTGCACGTAAGAAGAATGCATTGGGCCTTCCCGAGATGACTCTCAATGATGTGTCTGCCCAAAGCAAGCAATATGAGTTGGGATGGAAGATCGTTGGCCCAAAGACCTCCAAATGGTGTTTGGCATACCTGGCTGTTGAAGGATTGGGCCTTGAAGGCCATCACGAACGTTTTCGTCAGTTGTGCAAGCTGGAGACTTCAAGCTGGGGGGTCATGGAGCATTTTCAGATTTCTATGTTTGTTAAGCACCTCTTGCAGACCGACATGATCAATGCATGCAACAGTCAAGGTATCGAGCTCATGTTTCGTAGACTCCAAACCATTGAGTATGCCCATAGTGAGAAGGCCCGTGAGGCCGAGTCCAAGGCCACAGGTGGTAAGCTATCCCTTGAAGAGCAAGCGTCATTTGGTAGTGTGGTTCGGCAGAGTGGCACCCTCATGATCTCCCCCGACCTCCTGTCTCATGTCAAGGAAGAAGTTGAGCGAGACGCCGCACTTCAAAAGAACCTGCGGAAGGCGAGAGAGGAGAGGGAGTTGGCGAGGAAGCAGAACAAAGGCAAGAAGAATGAGGAAGGCCCTTGACCTTCCTTGGGGCAGCTGTGGATGGGTCGGCCCAGTTGCCCGGGAAATCCTCGACCTTTTTGGTTTCAGATGATAGGGCTGTTCAACGCGATCTTTTTCCTTTGCCAAGCTGTTCGCCCCTGGAGAAACCCCGGTCTGTTCCTTGTTGCCGCAAAGTGAGGCGCAGGTTGGAGAAAACTTCACATGTTGATCAGCTGACCGAGGAGTGCGTTGTGGCCTTGAATTCACTTTACAGTCATCAGCCTTTAGGCCCTGCGAAGACAGGGACTTTTGGGGCTAGCATGCCACAGGTTGAAGCTTTGAAGCATATCCGCAATTCAGTGCAACTCATGGGGTCACCGCCTTGTGATCTCACCGGCCCAGGGGCGGTCAGCCAGCTCCGGGCCTTTGATGGATATGTGGAAGACCAGTGCCCAGCTTCCATCGCCACTTACGTGCCGGAGTTGCTCTCGCTGCCGGACAAGGGGAACAAATCCATGCCTCTTGCTCAGTTGCTTGGTGATGACGGTGGAGTGATTGTGAGTGACTTTATTCGCTCTAGACTTCTGGATGAGAATGAGGCCCTCAAGAATTTGAGGGAGTGCGGGGTGAAACAGTGTTACTCCGATCCCAAGCTTCGGGATCCTCGGGTTTACAGTGGTTTCATCAAACGGCTGCATGAAGCTGATCTTGTTGATTTTTCAGTGAGACCCGGAGCTGAGAAGATTGAGGCCTTTTTTGTGAAGAAGAAAGATAATAGAATTCGCATGGTGATTGATTGTAGAAGAAGTAATGCTTGGTTTGCTCAGCCTGACAAAGTTCATCTTTGCACTGCCGAAGCCTTGTCACGTATCTGTTTGGAAGACACTGGATCATTATATATTGCTACTGCTGACCTTAAAGATGCATTTTATCACTTTGAGCTTCCTGATCTTTTGCGTCCCTATTTTTCCATGCGGCCAGTTTTTGCAGGGGAGATTGGGGTTCACAGTCTGGATGGAGTGGAGGTCGCTTATAATCATAGGATCTATCCACGTCTCAAAGTGTTACCAATGGGTTGGAATCACGCACTTTGGTGGTGTCAGTCTATTCATCAACGGATAGTGTCAAGGGCCGGTGCAGTGGCTAGTAACTGCCTCGAAGATAAGGCAGCCGTCCCTGATGGTCGCTGCATGCATCTTGAGTATGTTGATAACTTTGTTGTCATTGGGACTGACCCTGAAGCAGTTCAAAATCTTGCTGACAAAGGTGTGCAAGAACTCAGGGACTCTGGTCTGGTCGTTCATGAGGAAGAGAGCGGATCAGCAAACGTTTCAGTGCTTGGATGGGAATTCAACAATGCCATCTTCAGACCGAAGAGCCATAGGGTTTGGAGGGTGAGGTTGGCTTTCCTTCACATGCTTCGTATCGGCAAAGTCAGTGGCCGACAGCTGGAAAAAGTTTTGGGGCATGCAACATTTCTCTGTTTGGGTCGGCGTGAAGCACTTTCCATTTTTGGGGATATTTTCACATTCATTCAGAAGCACTATCATTATCCTCACCGTATTTGGAAATCTGTGCGTCGTGAAATACAGATTTTTGTTGGCATTTGTCCCCTCATCTGGCGAAACCTGGCTTCTCCCTGGGATCCCGAAGTGGTGGCTGTGGATGCATCGACATGGGGACTTGGGGCAACTTCAACCAGTTTTTCACATGATGAGATAGGCGAACTTGGAAGGTTTGCGGAGAGGTGGAGGTTCCAGACAGCCCAGCACAACAAACCCCGGGTCAGCGCCTTTGGGGCTGATGTCTCTGACGCTGCTCAGGACTATGGTGCGGCTATCTGGGCCAACACCGATTTGCAGGCCAGCAGTGGGTTACAGCCGTTGCGTGTGGTAGAGGCCAAGAGGGACAAAGAAATTTTCACCCAAGTTCCTTTTGAAACCATGGATAAGAAGTGGAAAGTTTGTGGTAGATATAAATGGAAACGTTTGGAACCTATCCCTGTTTTAGAAGCTAGAGCATCCCTGTTCGCGGTGAAACATGCTTTGCGAAGAGCCAGTTCATTCAACAAGCGGCATTTGATTTTATCCGATTCTATTTCTGCTGTTTGTGCACTGGAGAAGGGTCGTGGCAGGGCGCACAAGATGCGTCGTGTTACACAACAGATAGGCGCTTTGACACTTGCTTCAAACACAATGTTTTCCTATCGGTGGATACCTTCAGAATGGAATGTCTCTGACGGGCCGTCTAGGGGCTCGAAATTTCCTTCCAAGCCTTCGAGGCGACCCAGATCTGATGATTCACCGATGGATACCCATGGGTCAGGCCCCAAAAAAGGGCCACTCGAAACAAGTCAAGTCGAAGGCCAAACCCAAACCGTCTCCTCTGATTCAGAGACCGAAGAAAAGCAAGCAGGAGCGACAGGCAACTCTGAAAGCTGTCGGGGGTCTCCGAGCAGCGTCGGTGGGGGAAACCTGCAGAAAACGTTATGCGGACTGTTGGGCTCTGTTCACCCAACACACTGGACTGACTGGGGACCCAGCGGCAGACAACAGCGTGGTGGACAGCCTGCTCGCAGATTTTCTGGAGTATCTTTTTGGAGAGGGGGAAGATCTCAGCAAAGCTCAGTACATGGTAGCAGCAGTGACTTTCTTCATGCCACACTTGAAGGGTCCACGCATGACAAAGCTACCCATGACCCGCCAGGCTTTGCAAGGGTGGAGGAAGTTAGACCCTCCACGCTCAAGGCTCCCTCTGCCTTGGGAAGCAGTGTGTCTGATGATGGTGCACTTCATCAAATCCAACGAGACCGAGATGGCCCTGATGATTGCCCTTTGCTTCACCCTTTATCTCAGGCCAGAGGAGGTCACCCGTCTTCGTGTGATGGACTTCATCAGGCCTGTAGGCCGGGGCAAGGGTCAGTGGTCAGTGGTCCTTCACCCAAGCGAGGAGGAAGTCAGCAGCAAGACCGGAGAATTCGACGAGACAGTCATGTTCGATCTCGATCACCACACCTTTGTGCCCAAGGCCGTGTTCAAGGTGATGCGATTGGGGCAAAGAGGTCCGAGGGAACTCATCTTTCGACACTCTGCCACCGACATGAAGAATGCCATGGAGAGAGCCAGCTCTTGCCTTCAGCTGGAAGCACTAGGACCGGCTCACCCGTACAGACTCCGTCACGGGGGGGCCAGTCGCGACTTTGCCCTGAAGCTGAGGCGATTGGAAGAGATCCAACGTCGCGGCCGATGGAAGAGCTTCGCCTCCGTTCGGAGGTACGAGAAGGGAGGAAGGCTCCAACAGCTCCTTCGGCAGTTACCAAAGAAGGTCCTCAGCGACGCTCTCGACGCCGCAAGCAACATCGAGCAAATTTTCCTGCGCCTGCGCTAGCAGTCACTCGGGCTCTTAGCTTTGCTGTCTTCCTGGAAATCTTCTCAGGTTGTGGCAACTTGGCAAAGGCAATTGCGCGTGAAACAGGATGGTGTGTCTTGACTTGGGACATTTTGCATGGTCCTGAATATGATTGGCGGTCACCTGCCAAGAGACGAATGATCTTGGATTGGATCCGAAGTGGCAAGATCCTAGGCATTCACCTTGGAACTCCATGCGAATCCTTTTCCAGGGCTAGAGATGTTCCACCTGGGCCACCTCCGTTGAGAAGCGATGAATTTCCCTTGGGATTATCTGGCCTCAAGCCTCATGATGCCTTAAAGGTTTGGTTAGGCAACCTGTTTATGAGATTCTCCGCTGCAGTCCTTACCTTGTGCTTAAAGATGATGGTGCCTGCTTCTATGGAAAATCCTCAACGTAGTCGTGTTTGGCTGTGTCCACCCATTTGCAAGATTCTTCGGAACAAGCTTTGCTTTTGGCAAGTCACACATTACTGCGCCTGGGGGCGAGTGTTCAAAAAGGCGACTGGATTCTTGTCAGTGCATGTGCAACTGCAACGTTTATCTCTAGGAGTTTGTCATTCCTCAAAACGAGGCATCTGTCAACACACAGGAAATTATCACCAACATTTATGTGGCCGATCCGCAACGGGTCAATGGCTCACAAAATTGGCTGAACCATATGCTCCACGAATGTGTACAGCAATAGCTAAAGATTTTTATGACTTTCAGACTGCGCTTATTGCTCATAATTTTTCTAAACACCTATGACAGATGTCGGCGAAGCCAGATGGCTGCCCAAACATGGGTGAATTGGATTGCAAATTTGGGCCGCTTCTTCCAGCGTTCCTGTAAAAGCCGCAGCTGGATGTAAAGGACAAAGCGCTGTGCAGAAGTCTGAGTCATTGCCTGGCCAAAAGTTGGCGCATTGAGTGGAGCATTTGTGTTCTTTGAACGATGTTGCATAGCGATTAGTAGAGATGTGGCCGATTCCGTGGAATCTTGTACGCTCAAGTGTCACCCTGCCCATCTTCGTTTCCCCCCCATACACTTGGGGCCGCTTCTTCCAGCGTTCCTGTAAAAGCCGCAGCTGGATGTAAAGGACAAAGCGCTGTGCAGAAGTCTGAGTCATTGCCTGGCCAAAAGTTGGCGCATTGAGTGGAGCATAGTATATGATATGTAATCACTAGTAATAATGGTAATGGATTTACTAGTCAATTTATATATCTATTGTAACCAATCATAGACCAATCACTCATAGTGTAACCAATTGACTATGTCGATGATTGGTGTAATCACTACTGTTGATAATCATTGGTGAATGGTGGACAATCATTGTGTGAATAATGGTTAATAACGATGGTTAATAATGGTTAATAATGGTTAATGATTGGGTGTTTTATTAACCATTATTAACCATTATTATCAGCCATTGTTAACCCACTGATTTTCCAATTTTCCATCATTCACCAATGAAAAAACATATACTAGTAATAATGATGTTTAATGATGAAATACTGTTGATGGTTGCGAAGTCCTGCGCCACCAAAAGGATGGTTGAAATCCTATAAATAATGGGATGTTTACCACCGTTTTCAACTGGTGCAGGATTTCGCTGGCCCATCCACAGTAGTAATGGAAATGGATGTACTATGATTTCATGAAATTGACTTATGAATTTCATTAGTACCCATAGGATCCATGTATGCTATTTATGGTAACATTTACCATCAGTATACCCCAATTGTTAGCATATATATACCATACATGGATCTTATGGGGTAATGAATTTCCATGTAAATTGTGAATTCCCATAGGATCCATGGAATATACCATCATACCCCATGAAAATAATGGAATATACCATACATGAATACATATATACCATCAACACCCCCATGGTTCATGGTCCCAGTCAGTGGTTTCATCCCCTCTTTACCATGCCTGAACTGGGATTATTCGATTATAGATGTGATACCTGCAACAATGCTCTCCTCAAATGGCCGACCAAATCCCATATCCTTATATAATTATATATATATATGATAGTCATGATACCTCAACTAATATTATTTGGAACCTACCACAGCAAAAGTGCCTGAAAGCCTTTGCTTGGAAGCACTTTGGCGAGGCCGATGAGCCACTTCCCAGGCCGGCGAGCCAGGGACATTTCTGTTGATCAACCTGGCAGCATTTTAAGGGTGAACTCCAGCGGCTGGTTAAACTTGTGAAACATCATACAATTGTGAAACATCTCCTCATGCAATGAGTATAAAAAGCATCCAATTTCCCTTGCCAACATGATAAAATAGTCAAATTCATTCAATTGTTTTTTTCATAGGCAAAATGCTAACTCTTAACCATGTCTCCACCATGGGTTTTCGGGGGAAAATGCTGATGTTGATACTATAAACCTTACTAAACTATGAATTTTCATAGGAAAAATGGATGAACATGGCCGATTTCCCCAGGGCCAGTTGCGCCGCCGCCGCCTCCGCCCGGCGATGGGCCCACCTCAGAGACCTCTCCGCCGCCGCCGCCACCGGCACGGCGCGGCGGACCGCAGGTGTTGCAGCGAGGAGATGGGGATTGGGCCGCAGATTTCACTTGATTTATGGATATTTATGGTGACTATTGGTGACTTAGATATTTATGGTGACTTTTAAGTTGGATTGCATAACCATATATAGCTATATATAGCTATATATAGCTATATATAGCTATATACTGCTATATATAGCTATATATATAGCATTGTATAGCCATATTTTGGGGATGGTCAAGAATTCCATTTCGGGATTTGTGTAGCCATTAAAGTTCAAATGGGATGACTAGAAACCATTAAAACTTAAGCAGCCATTTCATTCGGATTCGAGAGGTTGATTTGTGAATATGGATGGGAAGTTAGCTTATCACTATATCATACTATTATATATATATGTATAATTATATATATATTATATAACTATATCTATAACTGGGGGCTATTATGGATATTATGGATATATCTATATAGTTATATAGATGGATGAAACTAAACCATGAAAACACCAAGCAGCCAGGACAGGCGCTGCCCTGGCTAAGCCCACAAGTGCAGGTCAGGAAGATCCCAGCGTTTGGGTGGGGTTAGCATTGAAACATTTAACCAAAAGAAGATGTTGATTTGACCAAACAGCCATGCTGATTTCGCCAACAAAACAATGGAATCATGCAACAAACATTTGGATTTCATCGGCCAAAATGGGGAAACAAAACAACATGAGCAGTTCCGAAGACAATGTGAGATTCGTCCAACAAGAATACAGGTGCTTCCAAAAACATCTTAGATATATGGAGATTTTAACCAACAGAAAAAATGTTTTTTTTTTTTTGCCAACTGGAATGAGGTTTTGATTTTATCAGCGACCTTATTTTTCCAGAAAAGAAACGGACTATTTTTGTGGATAATTTCGTTGACAAAGTCAAATTGGGAGGGCCCACAATTCAAACCATTTCATCAACTGAGCCATGCCCACTTGACGGTTTTTGGTTGATGCTTATTGAGCTATAATCATCCTGTACAGTAGTAGATAGAATATATATATTTATATAATTATATATATATACATTATATATATATAATTATATATATACATTATATATATATATACATTATATATATATATACATTATATATATATATAGATATGCATTATATTTAAAACATACATAATTATCATTTTGCTATGTATTGTTCTTTTGAATTCCGCAACGGGTTCGCAGCTGAGCAGACACCACCCGAAAAGGCTGCTGGCGGCGCTTTCCTGCCGCTCGACCGGGACGTTCGGGGAACGTTCACTGCTGATGAGTTGCGATGGTTCGTGTGACTCCAGAAATGGGGTGGGATATATAACTGGTTGGTGGTTCGGAACATGTTTTACCCTCTGGTAAACTAACATAGCTATTGAAAATGGCCATTTATAGTGAGTTTTCCCATTAAAAATGGTGATTTTCCATAGCTATGTTAAATTACCAGAGGGTATTGTCCATAATATATGGGATAATCCTTCCCATTGACGAACTCATATTTTTCAAGATGGTTAAAACCACCAACCAGATAACATTGATGGGATGTTTTATATTGATAATCATGGGATAATAGACATTAATGGGATCATGGGATAATAGTGGGATAATAATGGCATATGTAATATTGATGATGGTTTATGATGAAATGACCCATCTCATGGCCTAGTAAACTAGGCATCGTGTTTTTTTTGTTTGGCTCAAGCAAGATGTCCATCGTGACATCTGCATCTTCCGAATGTTTTACTTTGTCAGATCCACATCGTTGTCGGTCATGGCCAAGTGCCTTTTATGGTTGAATCGTGGTCACCCCTCGTACCCTCTGGTAATTTAACGTAGCTATTGAACATGGCCATAGAAATAGTGGATTTTCCCATGAAAAATGGTGATTTTCCATAGTTTTTTGTATGTTTACCAGGCCAGGTACCTTGTTTTCCATGTTGAACCCTCCAGGTTTCCCAGGTCACCCCGGTCACTGTGGCGCCAGGGGACACCTACAAAGTTCGCCTCGCAGCCCCGGACCTCCGGGGCCGCCTCCCGGACCTCCGGGACCACCCCCACCGCCACCAGAGGCCGCCTCGATGTCGGGTGAGTTTTGGGCGATGTTTACCCTGCAAACTAACATGGCTACCCTCTGGTAAACTAACAAAAAACTATGGAAAATCACCATTTTTAATTGGTAAATCCACTATTTCTATGGCCATTTTCAATAGCTATGTTAGTTTACCAGAGGGTATCCCATATGCTCCATGGTGCTGGTATATTTACCTACATGACTGGGTGATTTATCTTGGGCAAATGTAGGTAAATATTCCAGCACCATGGAGCATTTGGCTATGGGAAATCACCATGTTTCATAGGTATCTTCACTATTTCGACCGGGCCATTTTCAATAGCTAGGTTAAATCACCAGAGAGTATGTTTCTTTTTAAGAAAAAATAGGAACCTGTTAGTGATTTTGACGTTCCTTTTTAATTTCAGGAACCTGTTGCTGATTTTTTGGGTGATTCTTGGGGATGTGGGACAGCCAACGCCATAAAGAAGTCCCATGACTGGGGATGGTTTTATGGTTTATTATTGGGTTTACATGGGCTTATCACATAAATGATGATTCACCGATGGATGGAAATGAGCCTATTTTCGGAGAAACCCTTTTCACAAGAGTGAGATTTTGGGGGAGTTTGGAGGTTTTTTTTGGGGTGGATGTTAGCGGATTCTTTTAACATAATCTTGCCAGTGAAGCTCCAAACTATTGTCTATTGTAGGTAAATGATTGCCACAAGGGAGAGTTGTTTTTTTTTGTTTGTTAGCTCTTTATTTGCCCAAGTTACCACCCTGTACCTGGGCTGATGGGAACACTGCCAATTTTTCAAGGTTTTGGACGCTTGGAATAAGATATGACATATCATATCCTCAATTTTCGTACGACATTCTTGGGTTTGCATAGTGCCAGTGATTGGGTTGACTATTATATGGCCTCTTAGATGCAGAGAGGGTCAAGGATTGGACAACTCAACCTAGGTTCAAAACCCCCCTGAACTTCCACGGACTCGCAAAAAGAGGGTTGGAACACAAACGTGTATTAGTTTTACCGTTGGAATTTCCTGTTGTTGAACCATTCCTTTTTTTGGAGGTCCATAATTTTTCACAACTCCCAGTTGCGGCCACGTTTGTGAATTAGTTCGGCGTGGTTCCAAATTGAAGACCCAAATGGTTGATGTTTATATTTTGTGAGCTGCTGAATCCTGCCAACCTGAAACTCTGTATGCCACCTCACGGCTAGGACATGATTTCTGGAAGTTTAGCCTCCTGATGTTTGTAGCAGAAACTCTGCAGTTATATAGTGTTTAGTTGTGTTCTCTGCCTGGTTGTTGGTTAGTTAGTTACTTCATTAACTAGTTAGTGATGTTAGTGCGCGCACATTGCGGCATCCCCAAGCATAGTTACATGTTGTCAATGTTCATCAGGAGCCAGGGAGCCGTTACAATGGTGAGGCGCCAGGGTCTGTTTTTGGAGAGGGAAGATCTGAGAAATCTTTAGGAAATACCAACAAGCCCTACTTCAGTCAATAGCGGCTTGAATTTCACAAGGTCATCATACACCCAGGGGGATTTGACTGACTGGCATATAGATTAACAATCTGTTAAATTTGGGTGCGTTTGACCTGGTAAGAGTTGGCCATTGGGGACAATGATGCTTCACCAGTGGATGGAATGAAGTAGCCTTGTTTTTCAGACACGCCCATGTGAAGTACGGGTGAGCAATGATATGCACAAAGTTACCATCATTTACCCCATAAAGTTCCGATGATTTCAGCCATTGGGGAGATGACCGTCGCACAACGCATCTTCCAAGCGCAAGATCAACCAAGCGCAAGATCAATGGGGGGCCTGTTTTCCCCATCATTTCCCCATCATTTCCACGTTTCCAATTGTTCTCTCGATTTTGGGGCTGCCAAAGAATGGGGTCCCATCTCCCAAATTCATGCTCCCCCATTTGAAATGGGAGCCTCGGGCTGCTTTGCCAATGGTTGGGACTTAGCAAACCTGAGATGTTGGGCGCTCTTCGAACCGCCCTTTGGTAATTCATCATAGCGATGGTATCCGTCAAATTTTGGGGTTGCCCTCCCATATTGCATTGTTTTTATCCTTTTGCGTCCTACCGAACTGCACACGTTGGTAACTTTGGCTGTAATGGTAGGAAATGACTATAAGATATACTTGGTGGTTTATCCTTCTTAGTAAGTACACCCCCAGTTGCGAGCGAACAGACCCTACGAATGTTATCGAATGTTGGTATCCAGGTTGGCAGCCCTTGTTGGTATCCCGAATGAAGGCCCAAGTAGGCACTGTGCACTGCTCAATATTCTGGCGTCCCTTTCGAATATTTGGCTCTTTCACGATATTGTGGGGATTTCCCCGGTGACTTTCATATCTTTGGGATGCATGGCTGAACCAACAATCACATTGGATTTGTTTGTTGTGTATATATATATGATTATATTATATTATGTGATATTATATATATATATATGTATAGCATTTGATTTAATCCACTTTTGGTTGATACTTCCAATGCTTGCTGGTTAATATCCCCAATGCTATCAACCACCAATCACCTTTTTTTTTGCCGACAATTGGCGCTTCCAAGGTGGTTCCCCATTTGAACAACCGTTCCCCTGTGGTTAGCCATAGCAGTTTCTGTGCGAACTGGAAGCCATGACCCATAGTAATAGATGATGAAGATTAGGGATTTCCCCAAAAAAGAGGTGATTTCCATAGCTATACGTTAAATAACCACAGGGCCTAGATATATATATATATGAGATACGGTCAAAATAAGCGTAGATTACTTTAGTAAGGGAGGGTCCAATCGTGTTGAGAAAATGCACCAAACCATGTAAAGCGATAGGGCCCCTCCCAAAAAGCGATA
>Ga0126342_10006145_pt1 | contig 21229 bp, 21 predicted proteins | sample Cyp1metagenome_FD_92528 | JGI IMG/M metagenome (GOLD analysis project Ga0126342, IMG submission 92528) | Coral microbial communities from Lord Howe Island, Old Settlement Bay, Australia - Cyphastrea 1 metagenome | ecosystem: Host-associated > Invertebrates > Cnidaria > Coral ...
GGAGCTTATTTTATACATTAGCGGTTCGGTTCGGTTCGGTTTCCCAACTGCCGGTTTCTGGGCGGTTTCCGGTTCGCGCGGTTCGGTTCCCGGTTCGCGGTTCGGTTCGCGAACCTTCCTGTAAAATTGTCTAATGACCGGATGATTTGGCTACCCCGATTTTAGGAAACCTCGATATGGGCAATATGAAAACCATAGATGAGATGATAAGGGAAATTTATGATATATATATATATATATATGTACTGTATCCCATTTCTAGGTGATTTATAGATGATTATATAAAGGGAATCTAAAATAGATGAGATGATTTCAAATGGATGATAAACCATAAAATTATCTTTAAATGGGATAATTGTTAGCCCACAATAAGCAGGGTTCCCACCTAATTACTGGTTTAATTAATCTGTAATGTATGGTATGGGTTTACTAATGTCAGTATCCTGTACATGCAAGGACATGGACGAAAGCATTTTTTTTGGTTCGTTGGCGCAAAGGCAGCATGCACTGTGCGAGGAAGTAGGCTGAGAGGAACATAGTGCAGCCTGTCGTTTGTTGCATCCCGATTATTTTGGGGATACGGAGTTGCATATTAGGTATGCGGGTGCCATTTTGCTGTCAACAAAACCATGTGCACAATAAATGTTTATATTAAAATGTAGTGAGCACCAACAAATTCGCGGTTGGTGGCCCGACCACTAACCGTTTGACCCTCCAATTCCGCCACGATGCGCGGCAGGCTTCAATGATATTGCAACTCGGCTTGCGCTGGTGTCACCATGTGATCACAATGCTAAAGTGAACTTCCTCAGGAAACATTGCCATGCTCAATAGGGTTGCATTTTTCAAAACCATTTTCATTGGGTCCATGAGCGATTTCAATAATCGACTAATCAATAGAAATGAGGGATTAGAACCCAGGTATCTAATTGGTGACCCTGTGGTGTTATAACCTATGTTCTCCAACCTCTCGTAATTGGATGAAAAGAACCTTTACAGGACTCCGCAATATTTGATGGTAATAAACAGGTCAAAAAACACCATGGTTTCCCGTAGCCCAAGATGAAAGCAACAACAGCGTCCTGCACGCCCCAAGAAGGACCCGGGGATCATCGACAGGACCTGATTTATTTCTTGCAAGATGGCGATGAGCAGCAAAAGACGGCCATGAAAAAACTGGTGGACGATGGACTGACCATTGGAGGCAGGTGACCTTTTTGGGGGAAATGTGCAGGAAAATCCTGGACATACCCTCTGGTTATGACTAACAGTTCGCCATGGTATAGATGGCCCATAGATTTGATGATTTTCCCAGCTAGAAACCTCCATTTATGGTTGGGATTTTCCATGGCGAACTGTTAAATAACCAGATGGTATTCTTTTGGATTGATCGATTTGTGATGTCATCCATTTTTTTTTGCGGATATGTCAGGGTCTTCACTGCTTCCAGATGTATGTCCCTGTCCAGTTTTCAGTGGTCAATCACCATGAATCACCAGCCGCGACCTCGCAGGTATTCCTGTGGAGGCACAGGATGTGGAATATTCCTATGAGACTTGATCAACTGTGGGCGGGTAGGAAGCTCCTGGAAGTTCAATGCGGTTAGTGTCTCACTGTCTCATGGTGATTAGTAAAAAACCTTGACAGCTCTGGAAAAAAGTCATTGGGCTCCTTGTAGCGGCCAAGGGCTTCAGATTGAGATGTCCCGGCCATTCAGCCATTGTGAGAGCAACTATGCAGTTTAATATTGTTAAATATTTAAACAAATAGTGTGGGATTGTGTTAAATCCAACCCTTTTAGCAATTTCTCCAATTTCAACCGGCCAGCCCGAAAAGACTCAGCGGGGATCAACGACTGGATACCCTGGTGAAAACCGACGGAGGATACCATTCCTCACGTGTTGGCCACTCGAGATTTGACACAGAATCAGTGCATCATCGTCTCAGATGCTCGGCAGGGGTGGACCACCAGGGCCGAAGAAAGGATTAAATTGATCCTATGCATTCTGCATAGAGGGATTAGACTAGGTTGGATCAGATTCGATTGGATTGGACCAGATTAGATTATATTAGACTAGATATGGCTAGATTAAATATGAGAGAGAGACATGTATGACATATCCCGTCAATTTTTAGACAGTCACCCAATCAATGAGCATCCACAATTTTGAGGCTTAGCGGCTTATGGATGCTTTTGAGGTTCATGTGTCAACTATCAGGGTTGCAGGTCGCCGCGCTGCTGAGGACGCGAGTGGTCGCGTGTTTCTGATCACGGCGCAGGTGTGTCGTCAGCACATGTTGCAGAGCAAGACAGCTCCTGCTGTGGCGACACTCGGCACCCGAGGATGCCAAGGATAGATATGAATGGAATAGGAGGGTTATCGAAGATCTTCAACCTAGCCATTCTTGGGGTGTTGCCTTCTAACTGTCTGCAAAAATGGTTCCTGGTGCGGATGGACGTCAACTGAGTTTCGCCACCTTCGCCCTTGATGGGCTGCAACATGAGGGGAACATGTTTAGGAAACCATATTATTCAGATACTACTTTGCTTCAACGTCGACACACAAGATACAAGCAAGTTATGCATCCAATGGGCTGACCGAAAATCATACAATAAACATCAATTGACCATACCCTCTGGTAATTTAACATAGCTATTGAACATGGCCATTTATAGTGGATTTTCCCATTAAAAATGGTGATTTTCCATAGTTATGTTAGTTTTCCAGAGGGTAGTTGACGCAGAATCCCATGGAACTCGATGGCGGCAATGGAGATCCGAAGATTCCCGCGGTGCCTTTTTTTTGAGGTCTGACAACAGCACCTTAGACGACTACGGCAACGTGGTGGCCAAGCCTCGCGCCGTGGGCCACGCCATCATTCAATGGATGAAGGGACGGGCCAGCACCGTAGAGTTGAACGATGCCACGGTGAAGTTCTATCGCAAGCAGAAGCTGCCCAAGATGACCCTTTTCCAGGCATGGATTGAGTTGGGTTTGATGGCTTCAGCGGCTGGTTTCTATGGTTTCAATATGTATCAATGTATCAATGGTGTTGTTCGTTTAATTAAATAACAACGCCACAGTTGCAAAGCGCACCCAGCATCACTTTGTAGTTTGAATTCTTGAATTGGTCATGCTTTGTTCGGGGAGGCAGAACACCGCTGAATACGAGCGTTGAAATCCCACTTCCAATTTCATGATCAACCACGTAGTGAGATTCATGCAGTTTCTTCATTTACCGTGAGGTGTTCAACAAAGCCAAGGGCAATGAGATGTACATGCTGCTCGCTTGCACTTGGGGGGCGACACGCACGACGTCCAGCGGAAATGGTCGCCCCATGGCCCCTGAATCGAACAGTGGTCATATCGGCCGGTTTTTTGAGGGTATTTCCATGTTCCCTTGCATAGGCCTTACATATGCCTCGCATATGCATCCATATGGTGCCTCCACTTTGATCTTCAAATTTTACAGGAGATCTTCAAAATCTAGGCATGAAGCAGCCATAAGAATTGGTGCAACACAGTTGTACCGCCAAAATCTCCATCTTTATCTTGGCATTCCGCCCTTAGGAAGGTCTATACAGAGCTACTTCGCCTGGGCTTTGTGGAGCATCAGCAGTTCCCTCACGCGCTCTGGGGCGATTGCTATTGCTACGTGAACTCGTTGATCGTCCGCTGGCGTGCAATTTGGGGATCCTTGGGAGGCTGTGAACAGATCCCCAGTTATTAAAGTATAGAGCTGAAGGTTTTGGTATAGATGTTCCAAATGATTGTGAACAGTTAGGTGTTCCAAATAAATACTAAATGATTTCTAAATGGTATAGGTTTTGGTATAGATGTATTAAATGATTGTGAGATATTGTGAGTTTGATCTGATTTTATTTGGCTGAGGTGATACAGTTGCCAAAACACATGGTGAACGGATGATTGCAGATCCGCAAGATGTCGACCACTCAATATGTGAAACTTTGATACACCATGGGGGTCCACCAATGGTTGGGTCTCCTCCAAGCTCTGATCAGGTTGTGGCTTCGGCATGGCACGCACACGACATCTCATTCCAGCTACCTTCCTCAAAGAAATTAAATAGAACAATAAGATAATTATCAAACTCTTTACAAAGCATTGAAATGATAATCTTCTCATTTCGAATATTAAGATCCTCATCATTTCCAGTTTCAATCCATTTCAATCCGTTTGCATCCGTTTACTGTAAGTTATGTTCCCCAGAATTTGTTGAATGCAGCTAATTTTGGGTAAGAAAACATGTTTTCAATCGTAAACATGCTTTCAATCGTAAACATGCTTTCAATCGTATCAGTTCCCAACCAAACCAAGTCACTTTTTGTTTGAGCTCATATTACTCCGATATGTTTTAAATTTTAAACTCACATCCAAAGATCCTTCTTTCCTTGACCCCCTACAACTATCAGGTGGTGGCCCCTAGATATGTTTGTTGATTTGCCCTCATTAACCAATTCGATGTATCTACCACAACCCCCAGCTATTGGAGTGACTCATCTAACAAACTGGGGCACCAGCTAAAAACTCCAAGAAACTCCAATAAAACTGCAATAAGCTACAACAAGTCACTATAAATCACTGGGTTTTCAGGCCTTGAATCCCGGTCCCACCTCGGCGCCCACCGGTCCCACCTCGGTCGTCCCAACGGTCGTCTTAGGCACGGCACGGCTACCGCCTGGAGCTGGAGAGCGATTTGGACTCCGCGGCGGTGGAGAAGTGGAAGGAAGCGAAGTGCCTGGGCCGATTCGATGGGTCGAGAAGGGTCGATTCCCAAAACCACTGGGATCATCGGATGTTCCCATTGATCACTAGGAATATCACTAGGAATATCATGGATCTATGGGAACATCCATGATATTCCATGATTAATGATGGTATTTCTGGTGGGTAAGGGAAATCATCCATAGATTCCATAGATGATCCCATGATATATTTGTTTCTTTCGGGATATCATCCAATGATGTTCCCATAGATCCATGATATTCCATGATGATCCCATAATGATGAAATGTCAACATTGCTCAACCTGTTATTCTTCAAACATGTTCAATATGTGTGGTAGTTTATACACATCCTAGCGCTATGGTCGCTCACGACCATGGAAAGTTTGTACGCCTCGAGGTATGCGGAGCAATTGGCCCGGACCCGGATCAGCATCTTCCGCGATTTCCGCTTCCACCGAGCCTCGGGGTGCAGTGCGAAGTGGTGAAAACCGGCAGATGTTGAGACGTTTTGAGAAGAGCACCATGACATTTTGAGAGTTTTACTACAAGATGCTACAAGTTACAAGTACTATATCTGAGTTTGCCATACAATTTGGGATGGAACCCCTTGAGAACTAGATGTAGCGCCCTAAATAACGAATATGGAAGATGATTTAGCAAATAATTGCAAGTAGATGCAATTAGTATTAATTAGTCATTTACCAATGGGCTTAGAGGAAGATATGAAAAAAGCAAGGTGAAGTGTTTGGATATGTTTGGATGTTTTGAGATGAGGGATGGAGATCGAGATTGAGGGGCTTTGCCGGTTCTATCCGATTGTGAGCCCTACATCATTGGAACCCACCAGACAGCCCCTAAACAGCCGTTGGCACCCACCAGACCGGGCAAACCTTATAGATGTGTCTTTAATGGGGTAAATCACAAGACATATTTTTTGAGCAACTGAAGGAATCACTCCCTACCACTCAAACATCGCATTTTCCTCAGCAAATCGAGAAATCAACATCATATCCAGCTTAGATGTCACTATTTGTTTGGAAAACAGATATCTAATCTAAGCTTGAAGAAAGACAACTTTTTCACCCGCCTCTTGCGGCTGGACAGTGAGGAATGGTTTTGGATGAAACCTTTCTGATGCCCTACGAGATAGCGGACACTCCACTCACTGCTGGTCTGAAGGAGCGTGGCTGGTGGGTTGATTTGTCAGGTGGTTTTGTTGGGCTCAAAGAGGGCCTAGCAGGGGCTTAGCACTTTGCCAAGTGCTAAGTTTTTAACAATTTATGAGTTTCAGGATGTTTCAGATGATTTCAGATGATTTCAGATGATTTCAGGGCCATGCCCGGTCAAGATGGAAATGCTTCTGCAATCCCATGGGTCCGCGCATTGCTTTCAAAACAGCATAAGCAACCCACAGGGATGGCTTTGCAATATCTCTCACTAGAAAATACTAGAAATGAATCTTTTCGCAGGGGATCAACAAGCCCCCGGTATGAGATGTTTTATCTTCTGGCACTGAACTACCGGATGTTTTTGATGGTCAGTGGCCAAGTCGCCCCGCAGGAGCACATGGCTGGCCAATTGGAGCATCCATCGCGAGAGCACCTGACGCGTTGCTGGGCGCACGCTGGTGGTGCAGATGGGACATGTTCAATATTGCTAAAGGACCAGGGGAATGAGGGAATGAACATCCGCTTTCCAACTGTTTTGCTGTTTGCGATGGTGCCACTGTTGTGACCCATATCCAGAAGATGCGCGGCCTGTCGAATGCTCAACACTGCTAGGCAGACATGTCAAATTATTCAAGGTCTACACGAGGAAAGCAAATTGGAGTGCCTGGCCATGCCAGCATTGGCTCTGGATCGACATTCCCTGAATTGACATCCTAATTCATCCACCGGGAATATTCTTTGGCTTAGTAGGAAGCTGGGCCACAGTTTCTTGGGAGATGGGACCCTACTGGAACCAGCACATGGATGCACATGGCCCATTCTTGTGTATCAATTCGCATCAATTCGCATCATGGTTATTTGTGCTTCTAACATGTTGGACCCCTATACATTTTTCCATATTTAATATATATATATATGTATATATCTATCTCTCTCTCTCTCTTTATCATGTTGTTTAAACTCAAGAATACTCTACGACTCTACGATGTCACATCATGTCCCTATGTATTGTCATTATTTTTTAAGAAACCATTGTGCCCCCATTACAACTCTATCCTAAATATGGTTGACTTCATACCCTCACATTTCATAAATTGTTTGAACTTTCATTTTCCTTGCCATGTAATCAATAATTATTCCTCATTTCTACCTAGAGTAAACTAACAAAAAATAGACGTGGAAAACCTATGGTTTCCCTTGTTGAACATGTCCTTTTTCCATGACCTACGCCATGAATCTACTTCCAGATGGTGGGTGTTTCAACCACAGATCCAACAGATCCAGGTCTCCGGAGGCTCCAGTCACGAACCTCGATGCAACTGGCAGGCGGCTCACTGATCTCCTCTACCACCCGATGCTCGGCGATGGGGTGATGGGCAGTCATGGAGATGGCACGAAGTCAGAACCGAAGTGGAGATCTCACCCATTGAAAATGGATGGTAGTAGAGGATTCATGGATATTCATGGCACATGAATTGATATAAATTATGTAGGTCATGTAGCTTCAAAAAAGTGCTTTCATTGGGCTGGATTGGCGGTTGAAACAGCTTGAAGTTGATTTTGGGAAGGTCCGTGTTCGGCTTTTTGAACACGGATTTTTGATATGGCAAAGATCTTGAGACCCTAAATGTTGGATGGTTTATGATGGTATCATGGATTGTGTGTGAAGTGGTGTGGGTTCCATTGTTATATGTTTTTGGTGAATAAATCATGGCTGTTTTTGGAAATATAAACATATAACCTCATTGCTCGTGATCATTTCCTAAGAATTGTCTTTGTTATATATATATATATATGTATTGTTTCTGCATATGGATATATATATATATATAGTATATCTCATCCCTCTTGTTCAATCACTTTGGATTGAAGCCCAAAAGGGAAGGCACATGTTACACATGTTCAACAAAAATCCATTATATAACCATCCGGGGGATCCTAACACAGCGACCGTTTGGCAGAGCCAAGGATTTGAGCAAACGTCACTTGGCGAGTGTGGCGGTGGCCGAACGAGCTTTGAGTAAGCCATGCGTGATCATGCGTGTGTGAATGGGCAGACTGGACATTGAGATAGTTTAATGGTACTATATGGTACTTCAATTTAATTTTCTTTTGTTAAATGTGATCTAATATGTCAATGGTGCTTCAATGAATGAACAGCGAAAAGCGTCGGAAAATGGTACAGCCGTGCAAATTGGCGCGCAGACTTTAGCTCATGCACATGTCTCTATGCATCTCTATGCCATGCTATGACCCGCATGATCCAGATCATGGCATTTGCCAATAGAATGCGCATGATTCGTTATTGCGCGTATATTTCTAGATCAAATGCATGTTGTTTCCCAGAGTTGCATGAAGGGAACAGTTACCGTAGAGGAAAAACTAGTTAGTTTGTGTTTTTTTTTTATCCTGTTTGATATTTGTTATTGCCACAAGCCAATGGTTTCCGGCAAAGTGTACTTGGAATCCACCAACATTTCTTGCTCAAAACTATCCAGATGTCCCCTAGGTTTTCCTATCCATCCCAATTTCATGATTTTTATGGTAAAAAAAAAGTGTGTTCCATGGTTTGAAAAGGAACCATCTTCACTCTCTTGCACCATGCCACATAGTTTTTCAGAGATGACCTGTCTAGCAACAGTTTTAGCTGCTGACATTAGATGAGGTAGCCACTCTCCGCCTTTCTTCCATGTTTTCCCTCTGTTTTCCCTCTGTTTTCCCCATGTTTTCCCCATGTTTTCCCAGGCAGCCGGGCACCACCTTCCGGCTGGGCGGCAGCGAGGCGGCGGACAGCGCCTCACGGCTGGTGCGCCAGGCGGCGCACGAGAAGGGCAAAGCGAAGGCCGCGGAGCGCCTGGGACGTGCGTTCGACCGGCGGTGCGAGGAGGAGGATGTGGATGATGATGGATTTTTGGAGGCCACCCTCTGGTTATTTATAGGGATTTATAGGGGATATATATGGGATTTGTAGGGGGTATAATGGATAATACCCTCTGGATGTGGATGATGATGTTAGATGTTAGATGATGTTACCATTTGGTTATTTGACATAGCGGGAAAATGACCCATAAAAATAGATGATTGATGATGTGACGTTGAATGGAGGTTTAATGGGATTTAATGGGATGTAGTGAAATTTAATGATGTTACCCAACCTGGTTATGGTGGTTAATAATACTGTTAATATACTGTGAATAATGGTTAATATTAATATATGGTTATTATATGGTTAATGATACCATCTATTAATGGGATGATCGTATGATACCCTCTGGTTATGACTAACAGTTCGCCATGGTATAGATGGCCCATTGAAATACATGATTTTCCCATTAATTAAAGCCTCCATTTATGAGGGATTTTCCATGGCGAACTGTTAAATAACCAGATGGTAGATGAATGGAGTAGTAAAGCATCTAACCAGGTCTAACCATGATTAGTATCTGGTTAACCATCTTACCATTTGACATGTGGATGATGATGATATATTAATACCTGGTTGGTGGTTTGGAACATGTTTTTTTTTGCCATATATTGGGAATAGGATCCCAGCTGACGAACTCATATTTTTCAGGGGGGTAGGTATACCACCAACCAGATACTAATAGGAGTTTAACGTAGTAGTAATACTAATCGATTATGGTTAGATGATGTCATTATACTAATGATGTTCATGGATGATGTTAAAGTTGATATACAGTTATATGATCTCCTAGATGTTATGTTAGATGATGTTAGATGATGTTATTATACGAATAGATTATGTTGAATGATGGTTGGAGGGCAAGAGTTTGTTTTCGGTACTAATAGGAGCTATATAATATTTTATCATACTATTAATAAGGAATTGGTTATCAGTTATGAATGATTTAATGTTATTGTTAATGTCAGTAACTAGTAACAGTATAGTTATAGATTTTCTTGGGCAGAATTTTTCATTGGTCTTGGGAGTCTTGGGCATCATACATATTTTAAACATGGGGACATAATTGGTAAATGATGACTATTCCATATTTTACCAATATTCTTAGCAAGTGATCAATTGCTGAGATGTGCCGCTGCGCTCCCTGGTTGTAGCAAACAAATGGCTTTCAGGTACCGATTTATGTTGGAGTACCACATATATGATATAGGATATATACCCCACATATATAGCTTTATGTATGGTACGTTGCGTCCATTTTCAAATCTTATCCTGAAATTTCCGACGGACAAACAGAGGCGTCCATGATGGCCAATGTGCCACAAACGACTGGTGAATCGTTTGTGGCTGCTGCCTTGAGATTTGGAGATATCCACATCTCATGATCATTGCCGGATTGAAAACATGTTTCTTGTTTGGGTGGAAAACAAAAAAATCATTGGATTAGTGTTGGGTGTAGAGATTCAACCACATATCATATTATCATGTATCTTTATGTATCTTTAGCATCGTTGAATACATACAATTTTGAGATGTGAATTTGATTTTAATGTGTAGGTGTTCTTATACCGTAATCCCACTCTCCTCAACTGAATCAGTGCGGCGCCTGAGGATCATCCAGCGGATCCTCAGCAGTGGTGGTGCGTACTTAGAGTCGCTGGGCTGAGAAACTAAGGCTGTGGGGGACCAGAGATTTTCATCTGTATCTGGTTGGTGCTTTGGAACATGGATTTTATTTTTCCATATGAGCAAGATTATAGAGTATCTGGTTAACCATCTAACCCTTTGACATGTGGATGATGATGATATACTAATACTTGGTTGGTGGTTTGGAACTTTTTGATTTTATTTTTCCCATATATTGGGAATAATTAATCATCCCAACTGACGAACTCATATTTTTCAGAGGGGTAGGTATACCACCAACCAGGTATATATTGTTTGTATTGATCATATTTTGATCGTTGGGGTCACCAATTTTGACCAATACGGCCATAAGAACTTGGAAACATTGGGCTCATTCATTGAGGGTAAATAATTAGATATGATAGATGAGCTAAAAAACATGATATATTAAACACAAGTGAAGGGTATTAACGAACATTCAGTCACGTTGAAACCCTGTTTTTTTTTGTCCATGGTTTGGTGTAAAAATCATCGAATAGCCGTGATGAAGGTTGGTTTTCCAGGTGAATTTCATGTTTTTTTTTACAATCGACGTGAAAACGTGGCTTCACGGATGAGGTAGACATTCAGACCTGGATTTGCGCTGATTTCTTCTCGTTCAGCAGACAAGGGCAGTCCACCAATTGTGAAGCGCAATTACTGGGTGTGTTGGGCACCCTCCAACTCCAAGTTGATGAGGTACACAACCTCGACTAAGGAAAAATCGTGTGAAGAACTGTCCTTTCTTGATCACAATTGTTTTGAGTCATGTCATTCGGGATTAATTGATTATCATGATCAATCTATTAATTATCATTGAAGCATGAATGGTTGGTGGTTTCAATCATTTTTTATTTTCCATAATATATGGAATAATCCTTCACATTGACTAATATTTTTCAAGATGGTTAAAACCACCAACCAGATTACGTAATTATCATTAATTAATGGGATCTCAGGTGGGGATAGGTTTCTGAAAGTCCAGCTGGGGGATGGCCGAGGCAAGATGATTTGCCAGATGATCAGCGCGACCCCTTGCTGAACCAAAACATGCAGCTTGGCTGGGCAAACTCGGATGGGGCCTCGCATGGAGGTACAGTTTACTTGTTAAAATATGTTGAAGGTAATCTCTGTCCATCCATAACTATCCACGATTACCTTGACAGATTGGTTTCTTTGTGCCATCATTCATCAGCAAGTTGGTGAGAAGACACTGGTATTCCCTTACTTGCCCATTAGATGCTTTGTTGTTTGTCAAAGATCTGCACCGATGATTTTTCGCCTGCATCTCCGGCGATGATTTTTCCTGAGTGGCTCTGTTTCATTGTTGCTGGGATTTATACAGGAATATATGCATTGTACATGTACCATCTTCCCATTTGCTTGCCGGTTGCGTCCCTTTACTTCCCAGGTTGTTGCTTGCATTCCGGAGGGTCCATAGAAGGCACTCTGGAAATCACCCCATTGCATTAATTGATCCCACTGTACCATTTAAATGAGCCAAGGACAAGCCCTGCTCCTAACTTTCCCTTTGTTACCATGCCGCGAGGTTCGGGAAACTGACCATGACCGAGACCTTTCTCCACTTGTTACGGGTGGTGAAGATTGTCGCTGGGCAACCCTTGTGATTTTCTGTGATGTTTGTGCCTCAAATTTCACCCAGATCGAGAAGTGGGAGCAGTGGGCTGAGGCATGGGTGCAATTCCTGCTATCGTTTCTGGTCAATCTCTTCGCAGCCGTTCTCTTCGTTCTGGTCATCAACCATATGGTGTGGGGTCTGGCAGTGCTTGGACATGGTGTGTATATTATGACCACACGGAAAAAGTCTACTGTAGAAGTTTTGGCGCTGTGAAGTAGTTCATTAAAAGACCACAGGCTGAGAAAGCTGAGGGCATTCCTTATGCAGGTCCCTTTGGTCTAACTAGAAGTCACTTTCAGATTGTCTTGGTTTTCATCCTCAAACTGGGATGATAACTTCTGAGTTCACCATGATTGCATCAAATGTTTGAACTCGCGTCCTTTTTCTCCATCTTCCATCCCACAAAGTCCGCGGTTGAGTGGGTCCATCAGCTTCCATGTCATAGCCGTTGTGGAGGCTTCAGCCTTCTGGTTGCTGGCGGCGTTTGCTTCCAATGCCCTTGGTGCGTGGCTGTTTATTCGTGCCTCCAACTGTGCCCTCCTGAGACTTGGTTTCAGATGGTTTTAGGATGTTGATGCGGTTTCTGGCAACGTATGGCTTAATGAGCTTGTTAAATGTATGATGCTAATATTCTGCCTGCATATTTTGTATCATTTGTATCTTGACTTGTGTTTGCACGTTGATGCCCATTTGGCTACTCTTTCCGAGAAGCCACTTAAAAGGTTCATGCCCCTCCAGCCCCTCCATCCCAACCTTGGCTGCACTAGGAATGTGCTCAGCTCCATGTTCTTGGCATTGCTCAACCTGCGTGCTGATGCGTTTTCTACGAGGACGCTCGGCTGGATCTGCGTCAAGGGGATCTACGAGGGCGTGGACTGATGGCGTGTAGCCTGCGGGAAGCCTGAAATGTGGACTGGCTACGTCAGATTTCATGTGATTTCCATGTGGATGTTCTAATCAAAGTACCCCCAAGGGTAGTGGTAGAGCAGTTGCTTCCTGGTTGGATTGATGGAGTAGATTCCGCCAGGTCAACATTGTTTAAACCCAACTACTACCAATGTCTTCAATGGAGGCTATTCCATGTTTCCTTTCAAATATCACTACTTGATGGACACCCAGAATAAGACTAGCTTGCTGAAGCTATAGCACTATAGTAGATAAAGGGTGACGGATAAATTTATAGAAATACCCTCCCATAAATTAACATAGACCCTGGCAGATAGGGTTGGAAGATTGGTTTCCACTTAAAATGGCATATTTTCGGGGTCTATGTCTATGTTGATTTACCAGAGGGTACCGATATCACCGTGGTTGGAGTTCCAAGAAACCTGAGATCCACCGAAAAGTGCCAGGCTCTTTTCGGAGGTTTGGAGTCGCCTGGTAGGCGACACCCGGGCTCTGCAAGGAGTGCTGGAATCGTGTCACTTGGCAGGTCGACGTGTGGTGGATTGAAAAGCTTGGTAGCTTAACTACCAGAAATGTGGATTCAACAAAAAAACATTGGTTTAACAACAAAAGCTTGAAAGTTGCGATTCTGGAATTTTAACGTTGTGATGTATAAGCAATGAAAAGTGGATCTATGTGGGATATAATGGGTAGAGCAATGGCAGATTTGAATATGAATATATAAGCAATTTCTACTTGATTAATTTTATGCAACGCAAAATGGACATGCGCGCTAAACTTACCAAACATCTTATGGCGATATAGTGGGATAAAATATTCCTTTGTCCAAAAATGACCTACCCTTTGGTAAACTAACATAACTATGGAAAATCACCATGTTTAATGGGTAAATCCACTATAAATGGCCATTTTCAACAGCTATGTTAGTTTACCAGAGGGTAAATCAAAATCAAGATAAAACATAGGGATTTAAGCAATGAAACATGGATGCGATATGACCAGCCATGCTATATATAGCAACAAAAAAAGGGCCCCTAAAATAACGCGGGGGATTCACCTCCAACATGACCATGGCGGTTCAGAACGGAAAAAAATGCCGCCTGAGTTTTAATCCCTTAGCATCCCCACGACTGTGTCATTATCTCAGCATCTTATGGAGTGTACGTATTGTGTCAATTTTAGAGTCCTGGCAGATGAACGTGGGTCAAAATGGAAAAAACATGGGGCGGGTTTAACATGCGATGAAATCTGATTTTGGCGGGTTCAGTTTCAGTCACGGATTTAACACTCCAAAATTACAGAGTCAAGTCCCCATGTCTTGATGCTAGGACTCCCCACGTTGGTGAAGCATGTTTGTCAAGAGAAGGCCTCCGATGACATGGTTTGAGGCAGTGACTTCACCATCGAAGCTCTGACGGCCATCGGCGCACTCTTCGTGTTGTTGTTTTCCATGGAGCCGTCCTGCGACAATTCCATTTGGTCAACGATGTTGCCGCTCGGTTCTGAGTCACTCACCTGGCGTTCTGGGGTGAAGAGTTCTTCACCTTGCAGCCTCAAGGTGATAGCGGAAATCAGGTCGATGGCTGATATGTCAGCCATGTTCTCAACCCACCCATTGCAATGAATAGGTGCTAATCTATTGTAATGTTATGAGATGCTATAAAACGTTATAAGGTTATAACATCTGAACATCTCTGAACAAGCCCACTTATATCTGGTTGGTGGTTTGGACCATGGTTTTTAGTTGTTTCCATATATTGGGAATTTAATCCCAACTGACGAACTCATATTTTTCAGAGGGGTATAGGTATACCACTAACCAGATATACCATCTGGTTATTTAACAGTTCGCCATGGAAAATCACCGATTTTAATAGGTAAATACGGTAAACCATCTATTTCTATGGGCCATCTATACCACGGCGATGTTAGTCATAACCAGAGGGTAGATGGCCAAATTTCACCACCTACCCTCCTTACCACCGTGCAGGGTGGTGGTGTCCACCGGCACCGGCATGGCCGCCATCTCCATGTTGGCGGGCTTCTCTTTGCGCAGCTCCTCACGCATGTCGCGGAGCATGATCGGCGCCACGGCGGTGTGAGGGTATGGTGGGTTTTTTGGATCACAGAGAAAGGTTGGTGAATGATGATCTGGGTATGGATCAATACCTATTAATAAATACGATTTTTAGGGGGATGAACATCCATTTACCAGCTATTTTGATGTTCACCAGGGGTACAAGGTTTTGACACACTGCCATTTGGTTGGTGGTTTCAAACATGTTTTTTTCCATGATATATGGGCGAATCCTTCCCATTGACTAATATTTTTCAAGATGGTTAAAACATGTTAAAAACCACCAACCAAATGATCATTTATAACAGTCATATGCCATGACCATCATGATCATCCATTACAAAAAATAGCTAAAAACAATATCAGACATCTCCAGAGTTTTCTACATCGTTTAATGTGGGTAAACCAATGTCAGAAACAACCCATTTTGGGAATGGTAAACATACCACCTATTTATATACTCCTATTTATGGTGATGTTTATGGCATTGTTTTACCCACCTATTTAATCCTATTTAATCCTATTTATGGCATTGGGGTTAAGGATAAGCAACGATGGGGATTGTTCAGAACTCGAAATTCTCATTGATCCCATGGCCCATGGCTGGACAGGGGGTGGCCACGGGCGCCTTTGACCCAGGTTACCTCTATTCCTACATGTTGCTTGGCCGGCTCCAAGACCTGGGTAACATGAGGTTCGATGGCATGGCATGAATGGCCCCAGTGACTGGAAAATCTGAGTAATCCAGAAAGGTATAGAAAATGGTAGAAACTTCCTTCATGATCCTAAAAGTATGCTAATCCCCCTTCATAATCCTTCATCTAAAAGTAGTTGTTCATGTTTTGAAGATTTTTGAAGAGGGAGATGATGAGATCTGTGTCCGCTGCCGCTGGGCAGTTGTTTTTTTAGTGACCAGCCTGAGAAGATCTGACCCCATTCCGATCTCGATCTTATTGAGATCAACCGCCGTACTTGGTATTTGGTTGGTGGTTTCAAACATTTCAAACATGGTTAATAATGGTTGACCATAAGGTCCTATAGGTCATAGGTTATTAGGTCATTAATTGAGCCATTCGGTAAATGATGATCTGGCTGGTGGTTTCAAACATTTTTTATTGTCCATAGTATATGGGATGTCATCCTTCCCATTGGCGAACTCATATGTTATATTTTCATATATTTTCAGAGGGGTAGCTCAACCACCAACCAGGTGTGTATTTAGGGGAGATCCCCGAGCCACACCAATATTTGGGGGGACGATTTTTGATGGTGGACAATGGTGGATTGCCTTCCAGCTAATTCACAGCCATGAAACCCCACCAGAACTATAGATCCCTGGGTTTCCCCAGAGTTGTTGTCCATATCCACTTATGTTATAGTCTAGTTTAGTCATGTTTAATCTACTGGTAATTTATGGCGGTTGGTCAGAAACCATACTTTGATATCGTAGATCATGTTTTTCTTGGGATTTATATATTGTAGTTTTTCATATCGTGTTTGTGAAGTTACCGGTGGGTAGAACCACATGTGTGCCTGGAGCAGTTTTCAGCCTCCAGCTCCAAGGTTCTCCAGTCTCAGTCACTTCGCAGTGGGGGGCAGGGCGCTGCATGATCTCACTTAGTTTTGAATAGGACACCAGTTATAAATAGGACAAGCTACTAATATCCACTCATCATGGTTGATTAAGTTGATTAACCATGAAGCACCAAACAATGAGGGTTCAACCACCAGCAAGGAAGGGTATAATGAGCCCACGGATTGACAAAAGTACTTGGATGTTTTTCCCCCCCAATTTCAGATCATTTTTCCTGCTGGGCTGAGAGGTGAGTTGAATCGATCATCATGGGTCAAAACCACCCAAATGGTCCCCTCAAATATCCTAAAATAGCTGGTATAGCTGGATGGAGTTTTCCCCCGCAGCCATATGGTAATTCCCCCAGTCATATGGTCATCGGTAAGTATCCTAAAATAGCTGGTTTTCATGGATGGTAATGGATGGTTTTTCTATGTTTTTCCCTTAGTTTTTGACCCCCCATCCGAGGCAATTTCTTCGAGACCAAATTCATCCCGGAGCAGTTCGCGGCCACCACCAGCGCCTATGAAGAGATCCAAAGTGCCAGTTTGGAGCAGCGGAAGTGGCGCGGCGACAATTTCCGTGGTTGACATGGCCCATTTGGAAAATGGCTATGTTACAATGGGTAAAGGATCCGGGAACTTGGTATTTTCCATTGCGCCAGCTTGTGTATGTCGATTTTGAAACCCATTTTGTTCCTTGGCCAAAAAAATGAGCTACTGGTAAGAGGTGATATGAGTGGTTGTCATTTTTTTCAGGATTCCATGGTTCCGCCCCATGCCCCTTGGCCAATCACAAGTTACCCTTCCGCAAATTATAGCAAAGCGATATGGAAGATAACCATTGGCAAACCCACAGAAAAAAATCCAAATAAACGTCTCGGATTGTTTTTCCATCTTGTTTTTGTTGGTCATTTATTGCTTAAGTTTCTATATCTGGTTTATTGTTTGGAACATGTTTTATTTTTCCACATATTGGGAATAATAATCCCAGCTGACTAATATTTTTCAGAGTGGTTGAAACCACCAACCAGATATATTTTGGTGTTTAAATCTCTTTATTTGTTTGTGTTTGGATAATTTGTTCATGGTGAAATCACCAACCGAGTTATTGCCCCATGGTGCGCACGTTTAAGCTCAGGAAGCTGACCTTAATTCATCAGGCGGGCCGGAAATTCTGGGTATCTACCTTCAAAAGTCACTAAAACTAATGGCAGTTAATGGAGAATAGCGATGCCTTCTAAGATACCTTCGAGTCCTTCGAGATAACTCCCTTGAAATCCAGGTGCTGGAGACTCGACTTAATGCGAACTGATTTTCAAGGCCATTTTTCAGCTTGGCTATGCAAGAAGCTGGTCTATGCACTTAATTGATCATGGAGGCGTCAACAGCAGGCCGAGGTGAAAAGGAACAGCGTCAATGTAGCTTCCCGCTCCGATGCATCATGGCCTTGATGAATCATGTTGTTCTTAATGTGGTTGTCTTTGGTCATCATCAATAATATATATTAATTATATATATATATGCGCATATATAATATATTTACAGTATATATATATATATATCAAAGTCATCAATATAATATATATATATATATTTAACATCAGCTATGCAAATATATGATATGCTATGATTATTTATTATGTTATTATCGACCGTTTCTTATCAGTACATGGTATATGGACATAGACCATCTCATCAGGGTCGCCAGGTGGTGTCCATCTTCCTCCGTGTCACGGCATCTCGTCCCCACGGCATCGTCCAAGGTATCCAAGGTCACGGTCACGGTGAGTGGTGGTTTATTGTGAAGCAGATGGTTGAGAGGTACCGAAAAAATGTGGGAAACATCCATGTTGGATTTGTGCTTTCCATCTTTGATGATCATTCTCAATTTACAAATTGCATGGTTTTTGATAGTTTTTGAGCCATCGAGCAGATCTTTGGGTCGGTCAGATGCTACCTACCCATGACCGTGACTCCTCTGTATCCCGACCATCGCCACGGTTTGACTCAAGGAATTTGCTGCCCTGACTCAAGCCTTGTATCGATTGGTTCACAGCTCAAGCACTGATGCCAGTTGTTGCTTGACCAGAACTGTTTAGGGGTGTCACATATTGATTGCCTTGCGAAATTACTTGAGGTGATTGGTTGAGAAAACTGATATATGGTTTTTGGGGATATAAAAAGAAACAAAGAATTAAATTTTTATGGGCTCAGGGTGTTGCATGGGAGTACCGACGTTAACAGACCCTGGTTGAATGTTAAATATGCCATATGCCAAACGATTCCCCTGTTATTCATAAACCTGGTTTCTACCTACCTATAGTTGGATGTGTTTATAAATGAGCAGATGGTGGATGCACCTATAGTTGGTGGATACATGCATTACTTGATAATAATTGCACAATAATAATTAATACTTATAACATATCTATGGTGGATGCATCTGTATTTGGATGGCTGCGGGTACAGAAAAGGGGCCCAAACCACTGAGGCTTACACAGCTATTCCATTCAAGACACTTGGACTGGGTGGATTGGGCGGGTGCTATGGCGCCATACCTTTCAGAAGACAATTCCACCATTGATACTTTCCATGTGTCTATGGTTTGCCTACGAAAACTTGGGATTTTGCATTGCCAAATTTGATTGTCGGAGTTCTTAAACACACGGATGTCAGAGGGGAGATTTTAGATTTGATATGACCAGCTTAAGTGAATGGTGAATCATGATAATTCAAAAGAAACCGGCAAGATTGCAGAATTCCGGAGGCAACAATTTGAGCTGGGAAGTTGCGTCCCATGAATGCACAGTAGCCCTCAAAACTCTGTGGAATTGAATACCGAGCGTGCAGATACAAATTGAACATGATTACAATGATTGTCTGGATGCTTAAATTATGGGTTCAATTTGAACAAATTGAAGGGTTCACCTATAGATTACACCAAATGATACCATGCACTGACGAGATGGAGAACAGAAGTGCTTGAGACGTTGAACTGGTTGTGTCAATGATCCATCCTGATCTCTTCGAACGAACATGACAGGTGAATTTTCTCACCAATTCACCCAGCTGGGTGAAAATCAGCCAATCCAAGCTGTTTTTATTGATGTACCCTCCAGTAAATTAACAGTTGGACCCTGAAAATCACCGACCATTTTTAATGAAAACTCGTCTTCCAACCCCGACAACTGCCAGGGTCAGCCGACAATTTTCGATTCTCCCAACAGATGGCCCGATAAGTCGCTCAGGCCATGTCGATACCCATCTTGCTGAGTGCTGTTAGTACCTTGGTGAGCCTGGCAGGGTGAAACCCTGGTATTTCTAGGGAAAAAACCTAGAAATCTATAGAAATCTATAGAAATCTTGGCCTTTGAATGTATGAATTGAATATGTTGAATGCATGTGGCCCATCCACTTTCAACAGTTTTATTAAAGGTTTTACATGTTTTTTAGCTGTGTCTTGAGTTGAACGCCCCATGTCTTGCGCCCTTTTTGTATTCAGTCTGTCAGGGTGAAGTTTGGGGACCTGGTGGGTAAAACAATGTCATGTTTACCATCTCCCAGTCATCACTGTTTTTATAGGTGGTATGGTATAAACCATTCCCAAATGGGTGGTTCATGACATTGTTTAACCTACATTACATCTTTCATTTTCCACAACTCTACATTTTTCATTTTCCACAGCTCTATGTTGCTATATTTTACTGCTCATTTGCCAATTGTTGATGGCATTTTTGTATAATGTATACTTCCCACCGTTATTATAGAAGATATTCGGGAATCATCGCAGAACCGATCGGGATGTTGCAGGTACTTTTGCACTCTCCGCAACCATGGTCCCGGGAGGCTTCAAACTAATATATTCTATTTAAAAAGCATTTAGACCAACACCAAAAGCACAAACTTGGTGGATCATCCAACCGAATATCTTCTATTCAAAAATGGTTTGTCGCAATATCTTCTATTTGAAACGCCTTTGGCCGCACCCCCAAAATGCATCTTCTATTTGAAGCAAATCCTGAATATCTTCTATAATAACGGTGAAAAGTATAGCACTGTGCAGATTTTCAGTTGGTCGGCTTGATCACCCAAGGAAGAGCCAGTGAGGCCTGTTTGCAACTCTTCTCCTCTGTAGGTGCGAACTATGGACATATGGAGGAAGCCACGGGAAACGATCGAAATTCGTGGCGGCTTTTCCATGTTGATTACTGAAGGGTAAAAGGAATGTACCCTCTGGTTATTTAACAGTTCGCCATGGTATAGATGGCCCATAGAAATAGATGGTTTACCTATTGCAAATGGTGATTTTCCATGGCTATGTTAAATAACCAGAGGGTAAATGATGTGAAATGCTCCGCCAAATCAAACCCCCCCACTTTTCCGCAGAGCTCAAGTTGAAATCCTGTGGAAAATCCTGCGAAGTCTTGGTGAATGGGTGGTTCGGGGGTTGATTCAAGGCCATATATTAATAAAAAATAGCCACGATGATAACATATATATGATGATAGATAGATATATATATATA
>Ga0126342_10006146_pt1 | contig 21227 bp, 24 predicted proteins | sample Cyp1metagenome_FD_92528 | JGI IMG/M metagenome (GOLD analysis project Ga0126342, IMG submission 92528) | Coral microbial communities from Lord Howe Island, Old Settlement Bay, Australia - Cyphastrea 1 metagenome | ecosystem: Host-associated > Invertebrates > Cnidaria > Coral ...
CCAACTGTTCATCTGCCAACTGATACCTACCTGATCTCAAAATTGACCTCAGCAAGTCCAGCGGCTCCCCTTTGTCCTTTGTCAAACCGTCGGCTGCCATTCTGTCAGTTGGGCACCAGCGCGGTTCCAACCCTGTTCGAGCGATTGACTGCCTCACTATCGCCACATCAATTGCAGTACGCTTATCATCCAAAGAACCACCTGTACCAAGTAGTCTTGTTCGACTGCAAGTGGCACTTTTCCAAAACCAAAGTGGCTCTTACATTCTGTCACTCGTTGTGGCTCAATCAGTCATTGTGACTGGGAAGATCAAAGCAATCATCATAATCATAGCTATATAATTTGTTAAGTTCAATTGCCATGAATTCCTTAAAAAGGTATCGATCATCATATAGAACAAATTTAGCTATAGGACAAACTTAGCTATCGATCATCATATATTGCCATGGGTTCTAGCGACTCCAGCGACAGCGACACTGCACGTTCCAGCAGCTCTGAGTCTGGTGGAGAGGAGGACTTGGATCTAGAATCAGGTTGCTGCCACGAGGTATGGTAGTAGATTTTCATTGTATGAGATGTGGGCACATCTATCATTGTATGATCATCATCATGTGGAAGTGTTTTACATTATATATTCCATGGGTGCTGCTCATGCAGGACCATGTCATCCCGAAGTTCATCCAGGACCACCTGGAGGAAGCTGGCTCTCTTTTCTTGCAGTCATCTGGAGTCTTGGCTGTCATAGACCAAGCACACCCATATCTTACATGTAAATGAACCCATGCACTTCTCCACTTATCCATTTGTAAATTTATTCATCCATCCATCTATCCATCCATCCCTATATCTGTTTATCTACTGTATCTATCTCTCTATCTACCTACCTATCTATCTCCCTACCTATCTATATATCTATTTATTCCAAAATCCATCTCCCTTTGATGCCTTTCTTGTCTCTCAGGACTTGATAAGTGGTTCGAAGGCTGGGGTGATGACAAGTTTGGCTACGTCTCAGACTGCATCTTGCCGGCACATGCACGATACAGGCATTTCACATAGATACACACCCTTGGCCTATACATGCCTTGATGGGTACATGTTTTTGTTTTTTTAATGGATTTATATTATGCACACTAAAGTGAATGAATCCAGAACCATGGTCTCCAATGTCCAATGCTCGAATGAGGTAGTGGGGCAGATGTGCCGTTCATGGCTCTGCAACTTCTGTTCCGGGCTGCTGGCAAGGGGGATTGCCTGGAGCATTTGTTCCCTGTTTTCACACTCTGTTTCACGATGGAAAATGACGTTATTTTGACAAGTTCAAATGGGGATGCATCCCAAAAAATCACAAAATCAGGTCAGCATCCGAGATTCACCCGCAAAAGCAGCAATTCTTGAAAGACAATTTCAAGATCAAACAGAATCTTGGCTTATAAACTTCTGTCCCCTTGTTTGCAGTGTTAAAAATATTATTATGGTATGGTTAAAATGATTTTATGGCTCAACCCGTGCCTTTTTCTGCGGAGGTTCAACACGACGGTGCTCAAGCAGGACAACGGCCCCTTGATTGACCAAGCCACTGGATCTGCAAGAGTCTGGTTGGGTAGTTCTGGCAGTTTTGTCAGCATTCCGTGCCGCTGTTTTCATATTACTTCCCAAGGTTGCACTCTATCTAGCAGGGTTCCCCTGCACTCCCTACTCGAGTCTGGGGGGACGGGGGTGCCTGCATGATCCCAATGCGCGACAAATGGTGGCATGTATTCGGAGGATTTCTAAATGCAGGCCCAAAGTTCCTCAGCCAAAAAAATAACATGACCTGGCATCAGTGGTGTTGTTTGTTCCTTAAGATATGCTCTGGGCCAACTAAGGTAGCTGTCTTAGAGAACGTGCTAGGCTTTCTTTCCGTCTTGGACAAAGTCTTCAAATTCATCGAGCGCAATTGCCCAGGGTTCCTCACCTAACTTCACGAAATATGTGGTCTTTATCCCATTGTATTTTAGAAAACACCCTTCAATTTGGGAACTAAGGTATGAGATGCTGTGTGTGAAGCTGAATCCGTGCTTCCATTGCAATTGTGTATTCTGAATCAGTTGAAATATGATGTTCACAGATTAAAAGGTGAATTGTTTTCCCAGTTGACCTTAGGAATCGGTATGGATCGCCTATCTCGCGCCAGTTTGTAGCTGATACTGGTGAGACGCGATGTCATGAGAGATGAGGTAAAGAACCAAGAGTTTCAAACCTATATCAAGGAGAAGTTAGATGCCATGAAAGTTGATCCCAAATGCGGATGGTTTCTTATCTGAATGTTTGATGCTTTCTTTATCCAAATTACATTCCTATGTCCTGGCCCCAACCAACTCTACCACGCATTCCTTCAGGAAGGACTTGCTGCTTCCTGAAGATCATCCGGCAGTTTCCCGGGACATGCGCAAGCGTCGCAGCCAAAGGTGCAAGATGAAGTATCTTGGATCTAAAGGTTTGTGAGCATTTAATTTATTCGGATTAGTGGTTGGCACCATCGAATAGTTTCCGAGGCAGCCAGCCAAGACCGCAAAGTGGATCAAACGCCATCGCTGTTGGGCAAAAGACAATCAGGTGAAACAACTCATATCTGTTAGTGGAGTTTGAATTTCCCACCCATCGGATTTTCCCACTCTGTAGACTGGTGTGGATGTTGCAGGTCAACGTGAGAAAGGCCAACAAGCAGAGACTTTTTCAAAAAAGGTACAAAGCTGCAGCAGCACAGGTTGGTACCTACAGAGAAGCAGAGGCAGGTCAAATACTATGTCTACTGAAAGTTGTGGATTGTTTGGTACATTGGTGAACATGTTATCCTCAGTGTGTAGGCCTTGAATTTGCTGGCAGCGCATCACCAGAACCTGAGCATTGTGAACACCTCCCAAAGCATCGGCCATATGCAAGTGATAGAGAGCGACACTGATCCTCTGCCATGTTTGACGCCAGCTGGCCGGCAGTTCATGCTGGAAAGTTGGAATTTCAAGTCATGTTTTTTCAACATGTTGTACCCTGTTCACACTTGAAGTAAATTGGTCCGCTTTTAACCTAAGGCCGTGCGGGAAATTCCTTTGCACAAGCAAAGGGCGCTACCTCATTGGCCATGAGATTTGCATTCTCATGGGATTCCCATTGCATTTGCTCAAGATCAAAGGATGCTCAGAGAGAGCTCCTTGTTGTCTATTTCATTCCTTTCTTGGTTGAGCTATTTTCAATTTTGTCAACTGTTGCATACGGTTACCATCGGTTACCTTACTGGGGGGGACTCATGGGGATTCGAATGCTGGCTGAGGTGCTACATTCCATGGGAGGCAACGCAATGTCTCTGCGGGCAGTGCTCCCGTGCATCGTTGCTGCCTTGTCATCGTGTGTTCCAGAAAGGCTTCCCGCAAAGTGGGAGGGATAACCTATTTCACCTTGCTTGATTGCAAATTAAAAGACGTCCGGGTTCTAGCCTGGTCCAAATTCAGACCCATATGGCATTGGTGGGATTCGTTCTGGCTGTCAAAATAGTTCTTGCGTTGACAACGGAAATGCGCTGGTGCAATGTTTTGGGAATAGCCAGTTAGTCAATACTTGTTTGGTGTTGTATCATCAGCTGCTTGGTTCTGAATAAGCTTCATGACAAAAGCATGAATTTAGGATGTAAAATATCTGTGATCTATGTTCAAATTATCTAAAAACATAATTCATTCATAGGGGGATGTTCCAACAAATGAGCGCCTGTACCCACTACCCCAACTTGGTTACCCACTATCCCAACTTGGTACCCACTACCCCAACTTGGTTCCCATTTATCCAAAAGTAAATAAATGATCGAAGTTATTTTGGCCAATCGCCACGACTAACTAGTGCTTGCTTAGCCAGCCATGTCTTTGCGTCGGTGGGACTCCGACGATGATGTTGAAATGCAAAGATATGATGCTACAAGTTCATCTTCCTGTGATGAAGTAGACAAGTTTCTTGGTTGTATGTAGACCGTGATGCAGTAGGTGTGTTTGCAGTGCGCATTGGTAGATTAGTGTGGGATGCAGTACCAGGTTTCCATAGGTTTCCCTTACTTCAAACACTTAAAGATAACTAAGGACAGCTTCTTCCGAGAGTTCCGGGGAGTCTACCAGCATTTCAGACAGTGACAGCGGGAGTGAAGCCTCATGCACACCTGTGAGTATTGACTTGACGTTAGACCGGCTTCAGTCTTTACATGCAATGGGGAGCATCCCAAAGAAAGAGATCACTGACTATGGAAAGCGAGGGATTTCCACAACTAGAATCAAGTCAGCTGCAACGCAGCCCCAGTGTAGATGTATGTGCAAGCTACCTGTCAAAGTGTTGTATCACTTATGCCTGGCTTTCTGGACTTTGGCTAAGCCATCTCAAGATGCTCTTCTTTGGAGTATTCAACAGGGATCCCCACGCAAAAAGAAATGGTTCTTGGAGGGACTGCAGGTTTAAAAACGATGGTGAACTTGTGTGGTCTTGGACTGTTTCAATCCCCTGTCTAAGCTTGGGGAGCCCCCACCAATCAATAGGATATCCTTTATGTCCTGTCTAAGCCCAGAGATTCCCTACCAATTAACAGGATATCCACTATGTCATGAAGCTTGGGCACGATGTCTTGGAGTGGGAAAGCATCGTCTTGGCCGCTGCCGGCACACATTTCAGGGGCGGGATGGCAGATCCTTTGGTGGTCGTGGCGGACACTTTGAATAATTTATGCAGGGTCAAACAAATTAAGATGAAACCAATGATCCAAATATGACATGCATCCAGAAAAAAAATACGAACTAGGATCCCAAGACATATAATACATACATATATATATATATATAATATATATATATATTAAAAACATATATATAATTTTGTATATAGTTCCTATGTTCTGTCATGATTTTTTGTGCCATCCTGCCCCTCATTCCTTTCATGCCATCCTACTCAGGCCCATCAGCTCATCCGGCTGTGAAGTCGGCCAGCGTCACGAACTTCCTCATCCACCTGTATTGGTCAGCTGCAGAGCCAATGCCAACTGGGTCTCTTGGGTTAGGATGGGGTAAGGACAGCATAATCTTTTTGCTGGTGGGTACCTGGTTTTATTGTTTGGTGGTTTCCTCAAATGGATGCGTTTCTCTTTTAACATCAAAATGGAATCTCTAAGCTAAGGATGATCGCCAAATCCAACATCAATAAGGATGATGACAGTCTCCGGGAAGAACTTTTCCAACGACTCATCGATAACCGATTGATGGGACCCTTTGCACAGATCACATTCAACCATGACCCCACAAGATTGGCTTTACGTGAGCTACCACACGGGAATTGGAGCAATGTGTTTGTGATGTACCAAGCTCACTGCAGAGCCCATGGTGAAACCCCAGCTTCTAAATCAACATTCTTTGGAGTGGCTGATCGATGGCGCACTGCCTTGCGTTTCCATAAGAAAACCCAACACCAAGTTTGCTTGACTTGCAGCACATTGAAGAGCCGAATCCGCAATGCAAAAGATACTTAGTCCATGCATCATCATGAATTTTGGATAGTTTTCGTGGGTTTAACCATCCCGTCCAAAGACAGGTTTCATTTGTGAGCCAGGTGTCTCCATGCCCAATCAAAAACCCCAGGATGTGGCAAGCCAGTGTCTTTGGAGCGATAGATTGCTGGACCACTTCTTTAGAACTTTCTCTGACAGACAGGTGTATTGGACTGCCAGGGAAAGATCGAAGACGCATGGGGACATGATCACCATGATCATTGATTCTTATGACAAAGGGAAAGTAACATTGCCACGTTGGCCGGGTCAAAGGACACCAAAAAAAGCCATCTACGAGTCTACCCATCGTATGCTGTCTGCAAGTATTTTTATTTAATATAGATATATGTCTATATAATTTATATATATATATATATGCATTCTTTGCCCTATTTGGTTTTACTTAAATATTGTTTTTTATGGAACCCCATACATACCCCCTTAGGCACCATTCCAAAATAAGGTACATCTATGACATTGACTGGATGTATTGTGCACGGAGTCGGTGTCTTCCTCTTCTTGTGTGATGAAGGCATGCCAACAGGAGCTGGTTGGTCAATTGAAGTGGAATCTCAACAGCAGTATTGGTATAATAACTTTCTTCCCTTTTCCTTCCCTTCCCGCATTCTCTCCGCAATGCTGAACCTCCAGCATCGGCCATCCCAGGCAATGCGGTCGCTTGATCGGGCCTATGCAATTGCACAAGCCAAGAACCGGAGTCTCCCAGCAGAGTTTCTTGGGTAGACTATAGTGGGATTGGTTTGATACATGTAGTCCCAAACAAGTGTCCTAGAAAGAAACTGGTTTTCTCAACTGCATATTCTCAGTTCAGGCTATGGATCCAAGCAGATAATGCTGTCAAAGAAGTTCGTAATTCTTGGGTTGGTCGATGGGCATCCCTATTTTGTCAAGGAGGATGGTTCACGAGTGTGGCCCACCATCATTTGATGGTGGGCCACACTCATGAAGACATAGGCCATGGAGTCTTCAAACACGAAATGGAAAATTAGGTTGTTTGTTATTTTGATTTTACAAAGAGTGTTGCTATATATGTTCATTACTGCTAGTATAGTTATAATTATTGATGTTGGAAATTACTTGACAACAACAGCTGGCTTCTTTGCCCATCCCCTGAGATGGGATCTTCTCTGTCGTGACATCTGCGCTGAACTCCCAGATGGACCTGCAGACACCGCAGGATGTTTGCAGGAGACCCATTATATGTTTTAGCTGGGGCCCTTCATCAACATAAAATACTATGTACACAAGTTACACAACTAACAAATCTACCCCCATGGACATCCAGGACACTGATCAACCGGATGAGACCGCTTCTTGAAAGATCGGGGATGCAGTTTGATTGTGAGTATGTGTCAGAGGTGCCTTGGCCTCACAAACAATATGATATGAAACAGTGGTCTCACCCCTGCAAACTTAATTCCGTAACATCTGCCTACTAAGGTACGTGACTGGTGTCGGCTCATGCCGGTGGGAGCTACTTTGTCGAACTGCTACAAAGCTCGTAAGGGTGATCGTGATGGGCCAGAGTCGGAACACTGGGCTGTCCCACAAAGTTTTACTTTCATGGCGCGGGAAGGCAAGAACTTTACTAAAACATCGTGCTAACCCCATCTGAATTTGAACCTAAATGTCAAATAAATAAGTGTTTGAATCCAGGGGGGCGATGCTAATTTTTGATTTCCCTGAGGGATGCCCGGGAATGGTCATGGCCTAGACTTGGATGAACGAGTCCCCCGCCGGCTGAGAAGAGAGGGTTGCACCCGAGACGTCTTTTGCATGGTCAAGCAGACCATGTCAGATGATCACCTGGCTCAACCTCCTTTACTTGTTTACCCACAAGCGTTCTTGGATGCCACCCAGGCCTTTTTCAACCGGATCAATTCCACCCAAATGCTGGTGACTGGAAGTGTGGATGAGGATCGTTCTCAGGAACTTCTTGAGCTGGCGGAGAACATCTCAAAGGACTTTCCCGCCATGAGCAGGGGTGTGGCATACTTGAGGTCTTTGGCCACTGGAGGCATCCATCGGAAACCATGTGGACCCTTGAAGTTTATCGAATCAGGACCTGCAGCCTTTTCTGGCCTGGGTGATTTGCAGTTGGGGCAACGTCCCCCACCACCAAAGCCATACAAGCTTAAGGTGGTTTTTCACCATCTCCCTGCGAGATAGGCAATGTTTTGGGGACAGCTGGGGAAAGCTGATGTCATAAGGCAAAACTAGTGCTTCAGTTTATGGGCTGTGCCGGTGATTTATGATAGTTTCTTTCAGTAAGCGCAAGTAGTTTCCTGGTTATTGTAAATGTGTGGGCTCGAGCTCCTTCTGTGGGAAGGGTAATTTTGAACCCACAATGGTGGAACTTTCCGATGACCAAGCTAGCAATGAAGTCTTGCAGAGAATTGGTGCCTACTTTGATTCCGTCCGGGGCTGATTTTTTTCGAAACTCCAGTCTACAAAGCTGTGGTTTGTGCTTATGATGGGGGTTCCTTTAAAAATCATGCTTACCTAAGACTGAGGTCATAGAGAAAGAGAATTTTGGCGCCTGGATCAACAAGACAGACCCTGAGACTATGAAACAGGCTCACATCCAACATATTTCAACATGATAGTTTTTTTTCTCCAACTTACAAACCACTCCTCCCACGTTGTCCGCCTTCTTAAGATCTTAGGTTTGCCCAATCCGCCCTGCAGGTCTTCACCACCTTGCTCGGAGATGGATCTGATGGAGATGGTCGTGCTGTCTTGGGGACCATTCCCAACTCCAGTCTTGCAGAGTTCTACCTGCCCTTCATAGCTTTCAACTTGGGCGCATCTTCGAAATCTGGATGCCGGGGATTTTGAAAATGATGTCAAGTAATTCCCATGATTAAATGTATTTTTAAAATAATATATTACTAAGCTATTATAATATTATATATATCGTTTCTAGACGGATAGATGAAGTACTTCTAGTGACCTGCATGTTCCGCCCTGCCAGACTACCCACAGAATACTCAAGTGGCTTCACATTTCAGGGAATTCTTGAAGGATGGGTACCGTATTGACAGCGAAGCGATCATCACCAAATTCCCCGTGAGTGATGGAACGAGATCGATAGCTGTGGGCAGCGTTGGAATCACTGATGGGTTTTGCAAACTTCTCATCATGGCTGGTATCTGCCTGATTGCCCACCACTTGGTTTCATGGTTGTGCATAGCACCAATAATATTGCTTTGTTTTGGCAACAATGTTTGCTACTAGGGCTGATTTGCATTATTGTCGAGATGGAAATTAAAGTACCTGAGGATCTGACCCGAGAGCAATTTGACCTGCCGCACGTCAGCAAAGTCTTCAAGTCCTTTCGCTGGATTAGATGCAGCTATCGACATTTCGACAACCCTGCACACCACTACCTGCATGCCCTGCGACTCTTGGTTATGCCTTTTGAAATATCAAACTAGCGATTCGTCTGGATTAAATATATATATATTATATATATGGATTAAATTTATATATTATTATTGTTACTGAGAGTTATATTATATATATTATATATACAGTGAATGGTTCCAACTTCCGATTACTGTTTCCGAAAACATGGATATACCAACCCATCTTACAGCTCACATCTCACATCTATTGTGCGCCCAAGGAGTGCAGTATACCACCAGTGAGAAGCAGGCCCCAAGCCCGATCGATCTCCTGGCTTCAATGAAGCAGGCAGTCTCCGTCGAGAAACGCCTTGCGAAGGCAGGTGTGAGTAAGGCATTGCGGGACATGCTGAGCCGTTGTGTCGGCGAGTTCAACAAAATGGTGACCAAAAAGTCCCACAAGATTGACTCATCGATGAAGGGTCTGATCATGAATTTGTTCCTGGGACTATGTTAATATCTTTCATGTGTTTGGGAAATATTTCATTTTTTCCGACTCCCAATCAATGAAAGTTGATAGCCCATCATTGGCCCACTGAATAGTGTGAGGCTTCGTACTGATGATGAAGTTCAATCAGCTATTCACCGGCACTACGACATCTATCCCCATGCATGCTCAGGCAAGATGTTGGCCAAATAATCACCAATTAGATACTCAGTGTGAGTCAAACGTTCCAAGATTATGTTGAAACATTCTCATCATTTATCATTTGCCACCAATATCCTCACCCCTGCCAGCCTTGCCGATTGAAGTCTTGCAAGCTGACTGGTGGGTGCCTGGTTCTACCTCGAGAGCAGATTCACCCAAGTTTCAGGGAAAGCTGCTTTTCAAGGAGGTGTTGGCAACATCGATTGAAACCTGCCGTACTTGGATTGAGAGGGCTACTCAGGACACGTCTTCCACAAACAAACTATCGGGATGAAAGGGCTAATGGGGATAAGTCTTCCACAAACAAACTATGGTGGACATGTTCAATCCAAGCGTTGTCAATCTACCCACTGAATTGATCAATGAGTAGTTTGATTTTGGTGGATCATGTGTTGGGTGTGGCCCCGGGACCCCTGCAGGATTTCGCGCGACGTGTTGGCCCAGATGCTTCCACGAAAGCAAAGGACTGCTGGGTTTGGAAACAGTGTTGAATTGCCTGTGATCCCCGCCCAGTAAAATATAGTAAAATATCCATATATCCAAATCAAAAAATCCCAGGAAATCTGTTACTGTTGTTAAGTTTAATCTGATCCTGGCAGACAAACCCCGGAAAACACCGCTTCCCTGCATCAGAAGATGGCACAGCTAGACGAAGAAGCTCAGATGATGTTGCATGATTGCTGCTGTCTGTGGCACTATCTTCTTCCCAAGCTTGAGTCTGCATTCCCGAAGCAAATCGTGCAGAAACATTATGAGATGTTCATGCGTGGGATTCTTATCCAGAAATAAGTGTGGTGAGTTGACATATTCAAACATGTTGCAATCTGCAGAGGGGGGTATCACTAATTTCCCTGAGCCCGTCACATCTTTGACGAAATCCCGGCGGGATGGAGTGACCATCAAGGGTTTCCCAGAAATCCCGTCACACTTGTGAACTCCGGCTCCGGCGATATGGGAAAAAATGAAAAAGAAATGAATCACATCAGGAATCCCATCACCATGTTGAGACTGTGACTGGAATCTGGAAAATCACGTCACAAATCACTTGCTCCCGCTGACTCGGAATCACTCTGTCCAGGTATGTTTTTAAAGCCTGAGTTTGATTGAATATTTTTTTGAATAGTACTTTGTCAAGGGATCTCCCAGAATACCGTCACCATTTGAGGGCTGATCCACAACTTCTTCGGGTGATTGGTTTTTAGATGTTTTTCTGGAATTTGAGTTCCCCGACAGAATTTGGCCAAGGAGTTTGGATCCTGACCTGTGCACCATTTTGCGTGCCGCACAAGACTTCGAGTGGGACCGGCTTCCATTCGTGCTGGAGGCTGGGTGTCTAAAAATAAATTTCGGTAGAGGTAGGGGAAACCAAAAAAGTTGAAAACCTTGAGGCCTTGAGGTTGTTCATATAACTAAATTCAGAAAATAAGTTGGTAAAATTGGGAAAACCGTTACTTGCAATTATGAATATGTTTATTTTGTTCCATGTTCATGTGGGTTCAAAGTTCAACTGTTTAAGAATGATGTAGTCTAGGGGTCAGGAATCCTGATCCTGATTGGTTTAGACACAGTCGGTATAGGGCCCAAATCATCTTTAATCTTCGGGGGTCACCCTGCAGATCCGTGGTGAATGCGTTGATGATTTTATTTGTCAAGCCCAAGACCGCACCAAAAACGCTCACGCAAAGTCAGTTGCTGCAGCATTCAACGTTTGGCGTGAGATGCTTCAATCTGACCAGATCAGCTTTGAAAGTGACCGGATCTCGATACTTGAATGAGCATAGAAAGTAATAGAAAGTATAGTTTGACAATTTTTTAAAAAAGCTTGAAACATCTTGAAACTTAGTGCTCACTGAGGGAACCCTCATGAAAACCAGTGCCAACCCCATATGGTTTTGTTGAAACATACCACCCAAAGCATCTTAATTCGTGCCTTGTAGTTCATGTGCATAACTTTGCTTCATCCTGCGCAGCCAAGCTTAGGAGTGAAGTTGAACATGCAAAGAGGCGATCCAAGCTGGTGGGACAGCTGGAGGAGACAAAACCACAGGGTTTGTGGGGAAACATGGGAAACATTTTTTTCAAAATGGGCTTGACCGATTTCAGTACTGACCCCAAATTGAAGGATAGTTTCATAAAGGTTCCCCAAACATGTTACATTTCAGATTTCTGCTATTAACAAGGTTTCCTTTGAAAGATGTCTTCGGGGTGAACGCCTTCATTTTGTGGGTGTGCGTGGACCCCTTCCAAAGGAAATTTTAATTCTGTATGCCTTCAAGGAAAACATAGTTAAAAGACACACCCTGGTCCTGGTATTTTATGTTTGGATGCAATGTGGGTCAGTCTAACCTCATTTGGCTTGGTTTGGTAATTCACAGGATTGGACGGAACACCACCCAAGGCATCGTATTGGACTGTGATTTTTTATGCTAGAAATTTGTTTCATGGTGGCTTATCCATGAATGTCTGCAGGACATGCACAAGAAGGCCTGGGATCAGGTCGCCGAGTACGTCCAATCAAACTTGGAATTCTTCCAAGGGCGTGCGCTTGAGGCTGAGAGCACTATATTGCCCAATGTCACAACATGGGTACATGACACACTGGGTCAAATTGCTGAATCTAAGATGGTCATTAAAACTCAGAACATTTTTATTCTTAGTAAGGCGAATGCTTACTAAAATAATGTTTGCATCGTCTTGCGGAGCTTACTAAACTAATGCTAGCATTGTCTTGCGGTTCTGTTTGCACCAAGGAATGCCGATCACCGGAAGATCACTCCGTGATCCTCTGGACGAATTTGACCACAATCGGGGTGATGTCGGCATCGCGGTACGACTGGACTTTGTGTGCCCTGACAAACCTCCTGTCTGCTTACAAACGGAACGGACTGGGAATCATCATTCATTGCAACAGAGCGTCTGACACGGGCAGGACAAGTGTTCATTTGGTCAGTCGTGCTTTTAAAATTTCAAAGTTCTGGGCCTGGGGATGTATGCCCTTCAGGTTCTGTCTAGGTTCATATGGTCGGTTAAACAAATGCCCCCTGAGGAAAGCTGAGAAGAAGGAAAAGGTTGAGAAGGACGAGAAGGATGAGGATGACACGGCAGCAAAGGATGAGAACTCTGATGGCGATTCGTCGAATGCTGAGGACTTGGATGACCCTGAGGAGGCTGACATCCGAGACATGCAACACAAGCTGGTGACGCTTGGTCTATTTATTTTTCAACTAAACTAGCCAGTTTCTTGTTTCCCATAAAGGCTGCATCGTTTCCCGGTCAGCATGTTTTGGTGTTTGATTGGGTGGTTTGCTAGGAAAGCTCTTTCCGCAAAGAGCCGGAGCTTGATTGTCAAAGATCTCACTTGGGTGTTTGACAAGGACGCGTGTTTGACAAACGTTCAGCTTTCAAAATTAGACAGATCATCTTGGGGTGCACAGTGAAACTAGTGAACAAATGATCCTGTAGAGTTTAAGGGTATATGTATACAGTAAAAATATAAATAGATATAAATACATACACTGGGAAGTTTCTTGCTCAACTGTGGCAGGGAAGTGTGTTTGGAAAGCGATCTGCCTGCATACATGGCCTGATGGTGGTCCATCGCGACCGGCTCAACATCTTCAAAGCTTCTGGTGGTTGGAAGCACGGGATCATCCGTGATGTTTGCATGTTGGCTCGGTCGAACATGTACAAACCCCCAGAATCTTGGACCTGTGATTTGCTTGCGTTGCTGCTGGTGGTGCTGATGCTGATGATGATGGTGAAGATGACGATAGTGATGGTGATGATGATGATGATGGTGACGATAGTGATGGTGATGATGATAATGATGATGATGATGATGACGATGATGGTGTCGATGATGATGATGATGATGATGATCATGATGATGATGATGATCATGATGATGATGATGGTGATGATGATGATGATGATGTTGAAGATGAAGTTGATGACAATGATGATGATGATGATGATGAAATTGTTGATCATGACAGTGGTGCTGATCATGATGGTACTGATGATGATGGTGATGATGATGATGACGATGATGATGGTGAATGTGGCAATGATGACGGTGATGATGATCATGATGATGATGAAGATGAAGATGAAGTAGTTGAGGAAGAGGATGATCATGATGATGAGGATTAAATTCATGGTTTCGGCTACTGTAGTACGATAATGTTGATGACAATGATAGTGCTGGTGATGTTGATGATGATGATCATGGGCAAAAGATGATGGATCATGACAATGATGACGACAATGAAGATGAGTGCAGCCCCAATGACCATCATGATGGTCATGTTGAAAATGACTGGTATTTGTTCGATACCGTATGTTAGCACATTGTGCAGCAAAAGAAGTACCAACAACCTAATAGAATGTTTGAAGATGTTGGACGTTTCTTCTCCTCCGGAACCCAAGGCTCGGTCTGGCACTCCACATCTTGGACGGGCATTCACAGATGCCCAGGAGTTGCGCCAGGCACACTCTGAACGTTTTATAAGTTTTATTTTGTGAGCAAAAGAGCGCATTACATTGGTCATAGGTTTCAGCATGTTTCGGCTTAAATCTGCACCCTTAAAATAGATTTCTTTCCCTAGTCCAGTCCCCAAGTCTGGTTGTCCCAGGTGGCCGGTGGATGTGACTTTGTTCGGAAAACGTTGAGTGCATTTGTGCCTGACACGGTGGGTACGGTCTTGCTTTGTGATTTGCACTGCTACGACTGTTGGCCGGCTTTGGCAGCCCTTGAGGCTGTTTTGTTCAAACATTCCAACCCCACAGAAAAGATAAAAGGGAGATAACACATTTACTGAAAAAGGATTCAATCATCTTTTTAAACAATTGTCCACACCATTTTTCCCCTATTTCCCTGACATATCTCACCACTGCAGGAGATCACAGATGGCCGGCGTGTCCTTTGCGCCAACATTGTCCTTGACAGACAGCACGAGGACCTGATCCAGCGTGTGTCAAACCGGGTGTACGAAGATGCCAGGACAGGGGATCTGAAACTATGTGGTTTCCCTGACTACACGCCAGTGCTCACGGCTTTGCAGAATGTTGCCCCACAAGACACTGGGAAACAGTATCAGGTCACCGTGAAGAAGCATGACAGGTTGGTTATCTTGCAAGCTTTGGCTTCGAAGTGGCTGGAAACCGAGTTCAAGGATGAGGTCACAACTGCAATCGAATCTCACAACGCCAAGTACAACAAAGATGGTGAGTACTGGGTGGAATCGACAGAGAGCAGGCTAGCTAGGGTGCATCAAAGTAAACATAGGATAATAACACCGCAAACTTTGAAAATATAGTAATTTTTAATCCTGAAGCCTGATCCCGTATGTTATTATGATATGGTCTTACTTTTTGGATATCAAGGTGAAGCCCACTACTATATTCGGATTATGTTTTACATGTTTGAAAGCCCTGTGCTCCCATTCCCACATTCATCTTGCCTTGACAAGGCCAGCTGAAGAAGACGATGCCAGGAACCCTGCCAAACGGATTCGCTTGGACACGGAGGAAATCAAGCAGGAGGCCGATGTTGCCAACTTGCAAAAACCGCAACTTGGATTTTACCTGGAGGGTGGGGATGACCCATGTAGTCTGAACTCATTCAATGTCTGATTTAGCAAAAATAAATTCAAAAATTTAGATAACCCACAATGTTTCTATGCGGTTTCACTATTCAGCCGGCTCGGTAAACATAGACAACAAATGCATTAATTCAATACCTTACCGGCGGCCCTCCTGTTGGAAGGTACAACTGTGTGATCAACAACTGTGCTGAGATGATTTGTGGACAAGAAGGTCTGCCGCTGTTCCTGGTTTCACGCAGCAAGAACCAGTTCCTCTTACACCGCGAGCTGCTTCTTGCTTGGAACATAACCCTATTTTGAGATTCAATTCCCAATTGCTATAAGTCTGGGCCCAATGTGATGGTGTTGTTTTGTCTTTAGGTATTGGGGTTCCAATGCTCTTCATAATAGATTCTCGTGCCCCGCCTGCTGAGATTCAGCTTCGGAAGCGGAGATTGGAGGGTGGGAGCTGAATCCTGGCAGGTTCAGAATTGCCAAACCCAAATTCCTAGGGTTTTTCTTGGCTGACCCAAACTCAACCAGTTTGTTGTCCAATCTTACCATTCCTATCTTAAGGATGCCGGGGAGATCCTGGAGGATCCGCTCGGACGCTGGTTCAGCTTTTGCGCGACCCCCAGCACCGTGGTGATTCTGGAAAAGAAGGGCTTGCCAGAACACATTTCAGGGTTACCTTGTGTGGACACCCCAAGCTACCTTTCCACAGTCATGCGTGAGCTCCAGGACAGTGGCGAGGCTAGGCATGTGCCACATATACTTTTCAAGGATCAGATTATTGTTTTACATACGCCCACACACACATGCATATATATATATATATATATGTGTGTATAATACCATATCTACCATATAGTCATTTCATAGAATACTGATATGCAGTTTTATACATATATGTATATATAATATCTATATATATATGTGTGTAAACGCATGTTTTATATATATATACAAATAAGCGTTTCATGAGTATTTATCTTATATGTCGTTCACGTGATGTTTTATTATATTTTTCTATATAGGAAATGAAATGTATAAAAATTGCCAAACACATCATCCATCTAAAACCTAAATGTATAGTAATCTCAGAAATGTATAGAAATATATGCATATATCTTCTAGTTATTATGATGTAAATTTAATCCAAATATACATATATGTGTGTGAGTGCGTGTGTGTGTGTGTCTGTAAAAATTGCCCTCATATTTGCCAAACACATTGCACCACCAAACATGATATCAACATATTCAAATCATATGAGAATCATATGGTAGATAATTTGAAATAACAGATACATCATCTATGCATTGGGAAGCAACCAGCTATGGTCAGGTGAAGTTGGCCGTGACCCACCACAACATCTCCTCCGATGAGCCGCTCCAGTTGGAATGCGACAAGCCTCTGGCGTTCTTGATGGACCCACCCAAATCACCAGACCAGGGAGAGGGGAAACCACCAAAGAAGAAACAGAGGAAGTCTGGATCTACCCGAACTTTGACCTCTAAGAGCTTTGGTTCGGTTCTTGATGTTGGCAAATTGAAGAAAGCCAAACGGTTGGTGATCGGTTGGCGTGTCAGGCGCCCCGCCTGAAATCCCAAACAAAAAGGTTTCTTTTTAATTGGGTTCTCTCAGTCAACAACTTTGTCATGAACTTCTTTCATTTTCTTAGTGAATTGGGCCCTCATATCATTTGGGCAGGCTGGATACCAACAGCTCTGCGGGATTGAAGACCATCGTCCCGATCCGACCAGTTGCTGTCCTGTCGGGAGTTCTTGACCTCGACCAAGTGGTTGTGAAACTGTTTTGACCTAGCAGTGGCGGCGGGACGGATTCCATTGGCTTTTGAGAAGGTTCCCACAACAGGAAGGTTCAAAACCCAAACTTGGAATCAATGGATTATACTCTCCAATTCCTTCCAAATTTTGGATGGCTGTGATAGAACCTTGCCATGGATCAAAGCTCGTCCTATGGGCAAACGTTGCCTTGCCTGCCTCCTTGGATCCTTAGACCATTTGGGTCTTACGCAAGCATACTCTAGTGAAGCTGTACATTCACACTCTGGCCAAGCTGATTTCTTAGCCATAGAAATAATAAATCATCAAAATTAAAATCTATTCAGTTTGGAAAACTTCAAGCCATTGTTCTTTCTGGATTGGAAATGATTGCTGTGAGTGTGGAACCGGTGCAGCTCAGACCATGTGAGACATCAAAACCAGTGGCCTTTGCAATCCGCTGCTTGCATTGAGGTATCACTGAGGTATCCTGAGTTGCAATTCTTGACGAGTAGGGGGTCGAAGTTTGGTGTGGCCAAGTCCAACCGCATATGTATCTATGTTTGCAATCCATCTTTCAACAGGAAGAGGTTAGAATCCAAGATCCTAGGCACTGTGGTGCATTGTAGTAGTGGCCATGGAGACAAAGCGGAAGTTAAGTCGTGCCGATTCCGGTGACTCAGATGTGCAGATAATCACATCTGAATCTGTGGACAAGAGACCTATGGCCCCTAGTCGCCCTGCCACTCAGTTGCAATGTGAACAACATTGAAGAATCCAAATAGTATGCCAAATAGTCAAGAATCAAATCAAGTTCAGAAATCAGATAGATGTTGTCAAGAATACTTTATGGATCTTTATGGATCTTTATGGCAACCGTTGCGTTCCTCTATCTTGCCCCCTTCATCTCTGATCCTAGGCCTTTGACCTAGACAAGCTCTTGTCAGAGAACAAGCGCTCCGCAGCACCGACCCGTGCGCCATCATCAGGGATGGCTGCCAGCCGTGGGATGGCCGCCAGCAGTGGGAGTGCTGGAAACTAGTCTTGATTTATCACACCAATGTTATCTAACATATATATATATACACATATATATATATAACTTAACTATTATATATATATATAACTTGTCCAGTTCTTAGATGAGTGGACCCACATACATGCTTTGTCATATGTTCCTCGCACAACACCATTGATCCGAGGCACAGGTGCATCCATGCACATCGTGCCAGCCAGATTCCAGTCCTCCGATGAATCCTCGCCGCACGGAGAAAAGAACAAAGACACCAAGGACAGCAAATCCAAGACCAAGGACAAAAAAGACAGCAAGAAGAAATCAGACAAAGAAAAGAAGTTGAAAAAGAAAGGCCATAAAGAAGAGGAAGAAGATGATGAACCAGACCAAGAGCATACTCATGTGGGGAAAAAAAAGATGATGATGAAGATGGCGATGATGACCTTTTTGGTGGTTTGGATGGTTTGGATGATTTGTTTGACCAAGAAGATGAAGGTGAGACAAAACCCAAGAAACGACCAGCAACCAGTGCAAAGACTACCCAGAAGAAACCTGCCAAGAAGAGCACCGATGAGGCACATATAGTTGTTGGAATGAGTCGCATGTTGAAATAGTTGCACCCTCAAAGTAGCTTATGTTGGACAGTTGTCCCCCCATGGTTCAGGCTGAAGAGCCATTGCCGTTTCAGTACATGATTGAAGGCGTTGAGTCCTACCACACTTACAGGCCTTCACCATCAGAATTGAAGCAGATCACACTTATTGGTTCACTCTTTTCTGATTCATACATGTGTTAAAACAATGTGCATTCAGGTCGCAAGAATGGCCATGGGAAATGGCACCAGCTTCTCCATTGGACATGGAATCAGCTTCCCTGTCCCTTGCTTACTGCTTACCATTTAAGACATACACCAAACATGCCCCTTTATTGTAATATGTATTATATATTAACTATAAATACACTATGTGATTTCATCCGCCTAGGTACATGGAAGCTTCTCTGCCCCAGCCGGATGCATACGAGACTCTACCGGAGGTGTTCATTGAGAACCAAGAGGGCCTCTCTCCTTCACCGCAGAAGCTGGCGGCCCTTGAGGTGCTTAAAACACCCAGTGTAGACAAGGAACCATCTATATAAACATCTTGTTTTTGATGAAGTTGTAATTAGGCATCAGAGTTCAGTGGAAAACACAACCCATATTAGATCCAAAGCGTTTTTTTGGTGTGTCGTCCCAGGGTTTGGAAGTGGCCGATACACAACCTGATTCCGATGCTGACTGCATGAAGGACTCTCTCTCTCTCTCTCCATCGAATTCTCTAAGAGTGCATGATGGTCTGATCTATCTGATTTGTTGCCATCAATTTTCAACTTCTCAACAACTGTTGCCCCAAAAAAACAGTATCGGTAATTTCAACTTCTCAAAAACTGATTGCGCAGGACTTGCGCCCACCACTCCACCGCAGCTATGCCATGGAGAATCTAGATGCTGTCGTCCTTGAGGATCCCATATGTGCCATACCTTGAAGCCGTGGTGTGGATTGCCGGGGTGTTGAGTCACAAGTATTCGGTAATGAAAACGATTGGGCCCCCAGCATTGGTTTTCAAAATGATTTTACCCGAAATCCACCTGATACTCTTCCTGCTACATATAGCTTCCTACTTCTTAGATACGAAGTATATGAATCAAAAATAATATGCCTTTGCCAATTATTCCTACCATAGCATCTTATTGATGTGATGGCAAGTGGCCTGACAAGCTATAACATCTTAATTTGATGGCAATGGGTCTGACAACATGGAGTCATCACACTCACATTTCAATGGGGTCAAATGATGTTTTCAATTTGGGTCAAATTTCCCCGCCAGGAGAACACCGAGAACCAGGACATGGACGGGCCATTGGCCGCAGAGGGTGGTGATGACATGCATGACATGGATGACATGGTGTTTGAACCAGAACAGGACACAGAACTTAGAGGCATTGATGACACGACTGACTCTTTGGACACAATGCCAAGCGCCAAAGATTCAGTCACCGGTGACATGCATGAGCCTTTGACCGGAACACCCAGTGCAGATGACACCCAATACTATGGAATGCCCACAACCCCGCCAGCAGAGACAGAACCCATGACGCCAAAGCCAAAAAACTCTGCGAAGCCAAAGCGCACTCGCGCAGCCCGCAAGACATGCGACAAGCCCCGCGCCAAAGCCAAGCAAGCCCCAAAGGCCAAAGCCAAGTCCCACGCCCGCGGCACCGTGGATACCAAACCCAAAGGAAAAGCCAAGCAAGCAGCCAAGCCGAAAGCAGCAGCAAAAGCAACGTCGCGCAAGCCAAAGGATGAGGTTGAAAAGAAAATGCATTCCGTGCTTCAGCTCAATTAGTGAACCCGGGTTATTTGCAAAACTCTTCATGCAACGTTTAAGGGGTATGAAGCTAATGGAAATTGTGCTGGCCCCCCTTCAGAATAAACAATTACCATCATCATCATCATCATCTTCTTCTTCATCATCAGAATCAAGCTGGCCCCCATTTCAGGTATACTCCACCATCCACAAGGCTGCCAAAGTTGCAAAGAACTCTCCGAAGACAGCCAAGCGGATGGCGGACCATGCCAGGATGGAGTGCCAGGGCGCAAAACCCTTATGCTTGGCAAATTTGACACATGGTTGTTGAGTGTGACAACTTGATATGTTATGGTTTGTGATTTTTATAGGTATGAGTCCAGTGGCCACGGGTAGCATCCCAGGTGGGTTCGAAAGGAAGGTCATTCTGATCACCCGGCCGTGAAGCGATTGCTCAGCTTTTCGGGTGCTTGATTGATGTCTTACATGGCTCAATGGCCATCTTTTTTGACAAGTGATTCAACCATAAGTTCAGAATTCAGGTTTTCTGATGACAACACTTTCTGATTTCTGTGGCGGTGGCCATTGATGATTTGGGTTATGTGCACACGAAATTGTGCGAGCGAGACTTGCTGTGAGCAAAAGGGGAAAAAAAACGAAAATGCCGCAAAACTGTGACTGTGCAATTAGCCATCTCAAGGGCCAGTTCCTATTTGGAAAGTAGCCAGTTACAACTGGACAAGCCTAAGTGAAATAAGATGATCATACAACGAACGGCAGTCGGTCATTCCGATAGGTTGGCGGCGCTTCAGCACCTGGTCTGTGTCCCTAAGACTGAAAGGACCGTCTATTGCTTCGGCCAAAATCAG
>Ga0126342_10006147_pt1 | contig 21221 bp, 12 predicted proteins | sample Cyp1metagenome_FD_92528 | JGI IMG/M metagenome (GOLD analysis project Ga0126342, IMG submission 92528) | Coral microbial communities from Lord Howe Island, Old Settlement Bay, Australia - Cyphastrea 1 metagenome | ecosystem: Host-associated > Invertebrates > Cnidaria > Coral ...
GGTTGCTTTTGTTACAGAAGCAACAATGTTTGGTTCTGGAAAGAACAGGGTTTGGTATCTTTTGCAGAAATGAAATGTCAAAAATGCAAACATTTTGGCGCTCACAACACCCCCCTCCCTTTTAATTCAGATATATATGTTATACACATTGTGATATCCACTTGGTCGTGCTCTGTGGCTTCTCTTTTCGCAGACCCAGTTGGGGATGTTTAATTCTTCAGCCGGACCTGGACACTGAAGAGTGCCTCAACAAAAAATGAAAAAAAACCGTTTGGTTCAAATCCTCCATGCTTGTCCATGTCCATCATGTTCCTTTCTGTCTCACCCTACCTTTTTTTCTGCCTGAATAAAGAACTGAATAATGAACTGTAAGTGGATAACGGTTTGTTTAAGTGGAATTAAGATGAATTAAGTGCGTATTTTTCATATTGACTGGGCGAAAAAAATAAACATTAAGAGACTGGGATCTGCACGTCCCTATTTGTAAATTCATAGGGCCTTACAATTGGATCAGTTTCGGACTGGAGGGCATTAATGGAGCAGCAGTCAATCCACATGGAAAAAAGAGATGACCAACATGATCCAACCCCATTCTGGGATGGCTGATATATCTGCTGGCCCTGGGCCCCAAACTCCACAGAACCAAGTATATAAGGCTTGGTCAACAAAAGGCTACATGAGCTTAATCCCGCTTTTTGAAGGGTAATATGTTGATATTGTTGCATCATATATATATATATATATCAATGTTAAATTCCCAACAGAAATACCGTTTAAAGCTATATATAAATATAAACATATGTTAAACATAGTTATAGATTATATGCATATCTACATATATGCATGCACTTACCTATACATATTCACACACACACACATCTCTCTCTCTCTATCGCCATATGTTTGAATATATACATCGAACAATTACATAAAAGTTTACACATATGATATACAGAACAGTCATTGCGGTGAAATTTTACATCTATACAGATGGTACACAATTTACATGGTATACCATCTGATTTTTGGCATATGTATAGATGTAAAAGTTTACACATATGATATACGATTTACCCTCTGGTAAACATACAAAAAACTATGGAAAATCACCATGCTATTAATGGGAAAACCATCTATAAATGGGCCATTTTCAATAGCTATGTTAGTCATTACCGTAAACTTATCTATGGAAAATCACCATGCTATTAATGGGAAAACTCACTATCTCTATGACCATTTTCAATAGCTATGTTAAATTATAATATTTCACTAACCTGAATCTTGCGGCCATTTGGGGATGATTCCCCTATATCTAAACCATGATTCCAGGGTTCGGGAGAACAGTGAGGTCGTTATAATTTACCCAGTCACCAGTCACCAGTCGCTCCGCCTCAGTCCAGGTCGCGGCTACGAATCTCCTTGGAGCTCCAGGGACGACGCCTGGGAAAAACTCAGGGCTTAACGTGGGGAAAAAACCTGGAAAACATAGAAAAAACCATGACAAACATGGGAAAAACATAGGAAAAACATGGGGAAAAACATAGAAACACCATGAATTTGGGGCAAAAACATGGGAAACGAACACATATTTTTTTCGGAACAACATGGGAAACAACCATGAATGTTGAGGAAAAGCATAGGAAAAAAAGCACATGGACAACATATAATTAATGTCAATGGGTTAAATCATCGTTCTTTGCTAAATTCACCGCTATACTTTAGAGAAGGATGACAAGTGCCAAGGATTATGGAGGATTTTACTGTTCTATCATTTGCGGGTTGCTAAAGATGCGATTGCAAGATCAGAGTCGCTTTTTATGTTAAGGAAGCAAGGAAAAAACGCATTGACATATATGTACGTGTATATATATATATATACATATACATATATATATATATTATATATATACATATATATATACATACAACCAACGCACATGTAAATCAGATGGTAAATACATGTGCAACCAACGACAAGTTTCTTGTTTAGATCATTTACATTCTGTATGTTCCCCTCTGGTAATTTGTTAGCTATTGAACATGGCCTGGGTGATCCGGAGCCGCAGAGAGTGGGCAAGCCTGCCAGGGGGGCGCCCCGTTTATGACAGCTAAGTTGGTGAACACAACTCGGATATCACCATGATTTATGGTGTGCATGATACTTTTCATATCTTATAACTATCTAAAAAAACGGGTTGATTAATTAAAATATATTAAAATAACTAACTTATAACTGGGGGGGCCACATTGTAACCTTGGACATGTTAGACATGTATAGGATATTAATGAGGAATCTTAGCTTCAATTCAGGCAGATCCACAGGGATAACCTGATAAGTACCAGCTGGATATGACATGTTAAATCATGTTAATGTTGATCAATTCACCAGGCATTTGATGAGGCTTCATTAAGCATCACGCATAGGGATCTTTGCACAAATATGATTCAAATATATATGGGTTAAACCATGATGAGGGAAAGACTTCAGCAGCCATATCAGCCATTTCATTGGGATTTCAGCATCCTCATCCAACATGATTTCAATTACCCTCTGGTTATTTAAAGCAACTAAGGAAAAACATATGTTTTTTGTAATTCATATTTTGTTTATCATCATATATATATATATATGTGGGCCCTTTCTTTTCAATAGCTATGTTAAATAACCAGAGGGTAGAGCCCCACCTGTAGCGGCCGCTGTGGCCGACTGCGGCCGCGGCGGCGTCGGGCGTGGGCTGCGCAAGGCTTCGCCCGCAGAGACGCAGCGCGTGGTGTCCTGGCGGAGATTGACTTCGCCATAGAAACCCATGGGAAACCCCACATTTTCATACATTTTCAGGGTGAAAAAGGTCATAGAATTGGGGCTGCTGAAATGCCAAATTCTTACTCAATGGGTTCGCGCGCTTTTGGGGTATAGAATAGGGTGATAGAGGCCCCCTGGGCGCGCGAACCCAATCAACAAAAAGAATAAAATTTGGACACTTGCTGAGTCAGAATTACAACCACACATGGAAACCCAAGTTGTGCTATGATACAGTATATGATGTGTTCCGCAATCAAATCTCAATTTCCCTAGTTCAAGCCCGAGTTTTCTGCACAATGTCAACCCTCGATTGATCAACGCTGGTTGATTCATCAACAGCCCACGGGTTAAAAGGTCCAAGGTTGACATTGCATGGTTTTTCTATGTTAGGAACAATATATAATGTACATATATAGATATATATATAGATACTGTAATAGGCATATCACCTATGAAATTAGTTCTAGATATCTATTGGATATCGCATGATAAACCACCTACACTTCCTGGATCACCATGGGTTATTCAACCTTGCAATACATTCCATTATATATCCCCGGGAATATTGCCAATTATATATATATATATATGTATCACCATGAAACCCTGAAAATGTGAGTTTTCCACGGTGGCTTAGTAAGTTGCTTTATAAACCCTTTTGACTACAGTTCTATTTTATCCCCAATAGAGCAGTTATGGGAATATAGTGGGATACTGATACTGATCATGATTGATAATTGAGAAATAAACAATTATATTCATAGCTAGCGGGATCGTTATTCATTATATAAAGAGTACCCTCTGGACATTTAACATACCGATGGAAAAATACAATGTTTAATAGGTAACTCATCTATAGATTAGCCATGTTCAATAGCAATGTTAAATTATGAGAGAGTAATTATTACAGTAGCAACTTTTGTTTTGTGACAATGCGTGGAAACAACTAGCTTGCCATCGAGATTGCAGCAAACAGAAGAGAGAGGGAATTGAAGCAACAATGACGGGAAGAGAACCAAGGAGATAGCACATCAGCCGCACATCAACAACAAATGGTCAGTGCAGATAATAAGATTCAACAACAGGATGACAGTATATCTTTGATACGGAAGCCAGGGTCAGATTCTCAGTTACAGTCATCCCCAGAAGTATAGAACGGTATTTTGCCGCTATTTCAAGAATTGACTTTCCTATCTTGTTCACTCTCTTTGGGGGTTGCCATAGTTGGTAAAGTCAAATTTCTGGACCTTTCCGCTGCTGTACTCACATGTCTTTCAACAGCTGGGAACACGAAGGTTTAGTTTACCACTTACGGTAAGCAAGTGAGGATATCAAAACTTATAATATGCTTACCTTATTCCTGTGCCTTCAAGCTAGGGCCAAATCCTACCTGACTTTATTTATCATGGCCATTTTCCAGAAAAAATGAGGGTGGCATGATCAATCATGATGTTCTCACTGTTTTTCCACGTTCCAGCTAGCAGCTAGCAGTTGCTTGCATTTGCTTGTTAAAAGTTGAAAAGAAGGCTCTGTGGCTATACTGTGCTATACCTATTTGATGCCTTCCAATTGCCAGTGGACAAACACTGCACGACGCACGGCAGTGTTTGTCCCGTCCTGCAGGCCTTTTCCGAAGCCCGTGAAGTACTTCCTGAGGGCCCCAAAAATGCATCCAATCGGTGGTTTTCTCAAGATGCCTGAGGCAATCTTGAAGAAATCTGGAGCCCTCATGATTAAAAGAAACAAACACAACCACTAAAAAAAAAAACTTCCGGGATCGCAAGTTTGATCAACTGAGGTCGCAAGTTTGCAATGGAAGCTCCGGGCCTGCCCTAGCGAGATCTCTATCTTCAAACCTGGCAACCTCGAAATCTACATCTGAATGACGGCAATTGTCTGCCAGAAATTACACTTGGTATCACCTGGTATCAGTTGAGTTGTTCATCATCGGGTGCATCTTAAATGGAACCATAATATGGTGATTTGCAGTTAGAACAATCCAACTTCTGCACTGCACCATGCTTGATGTGTTCAATGCGAGCTGAAACCACTCACTGACTGGGGCATCAGAATCATCCTACCAGGTGGGAGTGGAAAATGAGAGAGAATTCAAATGTATCAAGTCATGATATATCTTCATCTCTCTCTCTCTCTATTGAATATATATATATATTATGTATTAAATCATAGGTCTATCCAGGTATATCCCCAGTTGGTCTTCCTTTCCATCTCTCTCTCTGACTTTGACTCATTCGTTCCCCCGGGCGCCCATCGGTCACCATGGCGCTGCATCACGTCCACATTGCCATCAATTCGCACCAAACGTCTCCTGGGCGACTGAGATGCTGCAGGTGGCCATGCATGCCATGATAAAACGATGACATGACATGACACCATCAGAGAGCACATAGTAATACACACACATGCATATATATATATGTATATATATATAGGTATGAAGAAAGAAATGCATTGTATATAAATATAGATAATTGAATATAATATTATATATATATATATGTGTGAATACGCAGAGATTAATATACAGAGAGAGAGGTATCACTGATTTCGTTCTCTTCATCTTAGAAGCTACGTTCCCAGAATTGGATGATTGGACACTTTGCAGGAACCCCCTATATTTACGTAAGAGTATGGTTTCAGTTTCCCTTTCCTTTTTCCTCAGAGGAATTTCGGAATAAATTGTTATTTAAAATCATGATCTTTACCAGGGCCATGGATGTTTGATGATTTTGGAATATTTTTGACAGGTCAGGAGCGGTGGATTGACATGTACGCTACAAAAACCCATCCAATTAAAGAGATCCAAATCCAAAGGATGTCTTTCCAGGAACTTGATGACAATCTTTGATCTTTACCTCACCCAAAGGATCCATGTATGCTATATATGCTAACATTTGGGGTATATTGATGGTAAATGTTACCATATATAGCATACATGGATCCTATGGGTCATAATTCTATAATATATAATTCTCGCGCTACGCTTTTTTGAGGAAATACTTGTAGGTTGCAAGGTTGCAGGCCAGCTTAAAGTATTTCTTGGAGTCACTGCAGGAAGATGTTGCTTAGTTTTTTTTGAAATAATGTGCATATATGCATGTATATATATATATAAATATATATATAATGCAAATGTATATATATAATATAATGTGTATGTATATAATTTAAATATATATATATATAGATAGATAAATGCCATTAATGGCAGCAGTTTAAACTATGAAACGAAACCACTCAACCAAAGTTGCATTCTGCTTAAATCTCATGGCTATTCTGCAATAAAGACTGTCCATTGTAAGAATCAGCTCAGGGCATGGTACACGCGAGGTACACATCTGAGCAACTTGTGGCTCCAAGACTTGACATGAAAACACATCCGGGAAACCTCACCTAAGTAACCGTCATTCGTAAAACTTATTTGGCCAGACAATTACGTTGTTATAACCAGCCACCAGCCATCGCCAGCCATGAGCTAAAAAAAATGAGAACCCCAAATTGGGATGGAATCACTCCTTTATCGATGCGCGTCGCATCTTAGCAACCGAGAGCAGGGCCCAAATATGTCAACACATGTCAACACCCAGGAACCTTCTACTCTCAGAATAGGCTCAACGGACTTTTTCCTGGGCGATCTACCAAGATAGATCAAATGTTCACATAGATTTCCCTGGCGAAAATCCGGGAAAATTCCCGGAAGAACTTCCCAGTTTTTCGGGTTCAGCTAGGCATCTGAGTCTGCGCCAATTCATCCTTCAAGTCTTCCAGCAGTCCACCTGAGAGGCACGGATTGGCCACACGACTGGAATCGGGTCAACTGAGGGGCGCATGGTATAAGTTGTACACATTTGGGGTGCAACTTAAGTCTTTTAACATAGCGAAAATCACAAGTTTGGAGTGTATGATCTATTTTTTGGGGCCATTTTCCTTTGCTATGTTTATTGTCCAATGGTAAATTTGCTGGGAACAAGCTATCTGCAAATACGGAATCTTCTTGGGCCATGTGTGATTGCGAAAAGGTAATCCCCCTCAGTCACCTGGCGTAACATGCTTGGATCTACTCATCATTTTGGAGTCCAAGGGGTAGGTAGGATGGGATTGGAATCATTCTCACTGCTGGCCGGTTTTGGGGATGATCGGCTCGAACGGTTCCCATCATTTCAAGGATCTTAGTGACTGAGTGCATCTTGGTAGTGCAGTGAGGTCCATCTGGCTGCCGGGCCGGGCTCAGTGTAGTTTCTTTTGGTCGACCGCTTTGCGGGGGAAAGCCCAGGGACGCCAGTGGCGTTGAAGGATCCCCGGTACTCAAGAAATGGCATGGTGCGACAGTTGTAACACCTCCACGGAGAAAAAGAATTGGGATGTCCCGCTGCCACATTTGATTACCCAGCGTGATCTTCTAACTTCTACTTCAACATGAACAATGTTAAAAACCCTCTGTCATTCCATCTGGTTGGTCAAACATGTTGCATTCCTAAGTCCTGGATTGTTAAAATCACAAAAAATATGAATGATATTGAAGGATGGTATAAGCCGGTCATAGCCCCTTCTCATCAACCAGGGGTAGATCGTAGCCATTGCCTCGCGCATCGATTTCTGCCTGCAATTTCTGCAAGTCTGCCTTCTGCCTCAGCAGCGACCGAAAAAACCCATGGTGTCGAACTAACGCGAAGGTTGGATAACGTTGGTGCAATTCATTAACATTTCAACGCGGTATAGTTGGATTAGCTACGTTGTTTTTCAACCAAGATTTTATTTTTGAGTTTATGGTAGATACTTGTCAAACTAGTCAATGAGGTGAACATTAATCAACACGCACACACACACACAACTGGGGGGCACCACCCTGCACAACTCATTAGTTAATTAGCTGGTGTTGTTCATCTACGTAAATTTGATAGCTACTTAATCTCAGATACCCTGAGGGAAAAAACGAGGTCTTCCTTCAAAATGGTGAAACACAAACTATAATGGGGGTACACCCAACAATAAACCATTCCTAATTGGGGGGTTATTCTTGAGTATACCCCTAAGTGTATCATTTAAACGGACCCCCCAACGGATGGTTACTGAGATGATTTACTATGTGGTTTACCGCAAAAAGAATCATGCACCAACGGGTTTGGGCATCAGTTGTTGCTGTCCCCACTGTAAAGTTGGTAAGTTGCCCCATTGAATTTTGGATTAAACATACCTGTCACCGATCGGTTTACCAAAATTCCAGGGTGCTACGTTCCGTGGCCCCCACCGTCCCTGGGCCACATCGTTCCAGATTCTAGTTGGTACGATCTTGATATAGCCCATTTATACCATATCTGGGAAATCCGCAATTACTGTATATTTGGGGGCGGTTTGTTATCTTTATGCTGAATGTTGACAACTTTTAACGGGTTCTGTGGGAAATTCATCTAAACCCAAAAACACAACACAGATCGATGTATGCGTATCCAGGATATTGTCTGGATGACTTGATAATTCATCACCTTGAAATAAAGCAATTTGGATCCATTTTGCAAAGCAACGTCACAGTGAGGTCGTCGCTACAGTTCATCCGGATTTAGATGTACTGTATCTATAATCAAATCAAGTGATTGGTGGCATATAACTCTACATATATATATATATGTATACACATATATATATATATATGTATATATCATTCTAGCTTCAATTTATCCCCATGGCATCCCCATTGTATCCCCATAGGCTGGATCCTCCTTCACGAAGAGCAAATCTGCGGAGTCACTGCTGGAACTTCAAAGTGTACTCCTCAAATTTCTCCGTGCTACCATGCCTTGGAACCATGGGAACAACCTCATACCCATAGGATCCATGTATGGTATATATGCTAACATTTGGGGTATAATGATGGTAAATGTTACCATATATAGCATACATGGATCCTATGGGATAGGGATGGGACGTTTTAGACGTTTTTCCATATCGGGATGGATCTGGGGATACAAATTTGGCAAATGATGATCTGGTAATGACAATGACTTTTTTACGCTTTGCTGGATGGTATTCCCTCAGGGTCATCAAACATGGGCTGGGAAATCCCACATATTTGTAAATGGTGTTCCCATTTAAACCTCTATTTATAGAATTTTATAGAGGATTTAAGAGGGTGTATACAGTAGATTGCCCTTTTACTTCGATGATGTTCGATGAATTGCTTTATTTCAAGGCAAGTGTGGTTTTATGTGATTTTCCAGAGCTATATCAAACAGCTCCGGGCACCGATGGCCATACAATAACGACTGTTTGATAATGGAAAAATGGGAAATCCAAGACACATGCTGATATAAATGGGAATATCAATGAATATCACGGGATATATCCTATATATTTCGGTGTGTCCGTAAATTGAGTATGCCTTCCAAATATCCCCACATCGTTATTTTAAGGATAATGATAATTAGCCAGCGAATTTAGGGGCACACGATTTTCAAACGAAACTTTATATGAATGGCTTCTTGTTGAGCAGCCGAAGCTGCAACTTCGATCAAGCAACAACGGAAGGAACCTATGCACCCGCCCGGAAAAACAGCTTAGAACATCGTTTGGATGCATTGAATGCCATCCCACAATGTTCAAAACAAAGATTCTGGCGACTGGAAAATGGATTTTTTGCAGACTCCAGGTCCATCCTACAAGTAATACAACTGGATTTTTTGTACCATGGTATTTAGATGTTACAGATGTTCCATGCAAATTTGACATGAAATTTTACCATGGTATTTCCATTGGATTTTACCTCAACTATCGTTGGGAAAGTCGTTGTAGCTCCAACGGGCCGGGGCCGGCGGAAACGCTGGACGGGACACTGCCACAACTCCAATCCTTGCACTTCGGCATCGAGCACCTGCGACGAGATATCAATAGTTCATCATGGTCTATGAAGTTCATGGAGTTTACACACCAAAATTAGTAAGATTTAGTAAACCCAATATAACAGTTAAAACATAAACTATAATAGTTATATATAGTTGGTTATACTATCTTAAAACATCTTAAAACTATAAGAGCTGGCTTCATGGAACAGCTTAGGGATTGGATTTATGGCCAAGCATTCCTTCTCATACTGGTTGGTGGTAGAAACTTCTCTGAAAATATGAGCCGTAGTTGCTGAAGGGACAAGTCCCAAGCCAAAATGGAAAGACAATCCCGAGCTATTCTTACATCAACTTACAATGACAATACATCATAAGTTTTGGGGTGAATATGCAACTGACATGAACTAACTTTTTGGGTCTACCGCATTGTGCTAAATTATTCAGCCGCTATAAAAAAAATGTTTGTTTCCAGCCATCTCACAACGTCTTTTCCTTCTCGTGGTTCATGGTTTCAACACAACTCTAGATTGCTGGTTGGAATCACAAGTGCAGGGCAAAGTAGAGGGATGGAAAGTATAACGTGTACATACAAATGTTAACATGTATGTGTATATATATATGTATATGCATAACTGAATACACATATAAAAATACATACACATAAAACTATGCAACTGTACATATTTACAATTATATATATATATATTATATACATAGTTAATATGTACGCACATCTGAGACACTATCAACACTGAAAGAACGCGTGCCCTCTTGTAATTGATCAAACATGGCAATGGAAAACCCACCATATTTAGTTCGATGAATTTCCCGGATAAAAAAAAAAAAAACACCATTTATAGTGCGTGTTTTCCATATTTTCCCATGATACTCCTATTAAAACATATTAAAACCTCCGTTTTTAATGGGGAATTTCCCATATATCGAACCCATCCCGTGCCGCGCACCCCGCAACGACGCTCCAAACTCTTGATCTCTGGCTGGAAGGGTTCCAAGCCTAAACGCGGAACCGAACTTCGAACGTATTTGGAGCACATTTTTGGAGCATGTTTTTGCTTTGGGTTATCCCATTAGTATCCTATTCGTATATGGTATAAAACAAACATTGGTATGTGGTATAACCCAAATATCGTAACTCCCATTGGTATATAACCATCAAAATATATCGAGATAACCATTGGTAAATGGAGGTTTAATGTTGGTTTAATTGTGGCTTTATGGGGAGCATAGTGGCTGGAACAAATCCTCGAACTAAAAGGTGGGTTTTCCAGCAAGCCACGTTTGACTACCCGAGGGTATCCCATTAGCGGGTGAAGTCCCTCTTAAAGGACTGCAGTAACCAGTTATCAAGTGGGATGATCGTCCAATCAAGTCTGATTTAAGGGATCTTCAGTATATTGGTCAAATTTATATTAATTAAATATATATATATATTAAATAGATAAGGTTCCTACTTGGTGGCTAATCCCACTTAGTACGTGGGTTGAAACCCCAGTTGTAAGTGTATTAACCTTCCTTATCCCACATAGAAACAGGGATGTAACGCACTTAGTAAATGGGATCAGCCAGCTTACATCTGGCTTGGTGGTCTAGTGTTGACCATCCAAGGGTCAAAAACCGATGTATTTACAGCTTATATACATGTACAGTATATATCATTATTATCTTTACATATATTCTTATTGGGAAATTCATCGTACTGATTTTGCATGAAATTCTTTGTGTAGGAAGACAAACTGTGACTACAGATTGGTAGAAACTGCAAACGATCCCCAAACTGTAAACATCGCCCCAAGTTGGGTGTAGTGCTACATGGAACATCACCAAACTTGCCGGCAAGTGAAAGGACATTTGCCAACACCACTCAAATACCAAATGGCCTAAAGCCAGAAACCTCATGACTTCCCTTGGAACAGTCACAACCAGCAGCGTGATTTGCCCATGGAGAGTGTGGCAGTTTTTTTTGTTGTACCACGAACAAGCTACAGCTACAACTGTAATGTAAAATAGGAATGTATATATATATATATAGTTATGGTGCATATTGTAAGTGCATATTATACATAAATACGTGCATATATACAATACAATGTGTATTCACTATATCTAGAATTCATATCTAACATTGATCAACATCTAATCATACCAAGAACATAGGGTGCAAACTGCACAACATTGGACCTCTTTTCCCAAGCTTTGCTGCCAGCGCCAAGGGGCTATGGGCCACTTGCTCAATTCGCCCGCTGATGGCAATCTGACACGAAATCCATGAAAACCCATCGATTCCCCTAGCCAGTCTGGAAAGCAAGAGTGGCAATGAACAAAGCATGTTTATATACATACAAACATACATGCATGCATTACAAAATTGCATTAAATGTACATTACACAACATTACCGTAACATTACCAATAATTACATTACAGTACATGACTGCACATAACATTACATAACATTACGTAACTTTACATAACCTTACATAACATTACCTAGCACTACCTAACATTTACATTACATTACAATACAGTACATAACATGACAATACATTACACTACAGTACATAACATCACCATATATTACATTGCATGACATAACTTTACATAACATTACATCACTTTACCTAACATTACCCGGCATTACATACATTATAACATTACGTAACTTAACAACACATTACCTAACATTATCCCAACATTATACACATAACATTGTATAATTACATAACATTCCATAACAATACAACACAGTATATAGAATAACAAAAAAAAACACAACACAACCTTACATTGCATTACATACATACAAATATGTATAATTATATTAACATATCTATCTATTTTTACACAAATTTCATCCGTGTTTAGATGTTTAGATGCATACTATAAGAAAATGCAAATGTCCAGCGCATCCAGGCCTGATTTCGATCCACAGACTGGAGACGTGTCTCGTTGTCGTCCACTTGGCTTTGGATGCGCTGAATGGTTTCCTGTAGAAACCGGGGGCCATTGGTTAGGTTAAGTTTGGCTTGCAGCTTTCAATGGATTGATTTATTCGTAAAAGGGAGAGTTGGATGAGTTCGGATGGGTGTGTCAAAAAATGATCTTGCAGTTTTCGAATTGTGAAACATGAAAGAACTCCAAACAACATTCTGGTGTAGCTGGAAGGGAGAATCTACATGAAACCATAGTGTTTACATGTTTTTTTGGCCCGAAATATATCAGCTTAAAGTCTTCCTGTTAGATGTTCATTCCCTTCATTCAAGTCTTCAACCCGTACAAAAACGTAGACCTACTGTACCTGGCCTACCTGTGAAATCGTAAGTTTTCTTCCAGATCAGGGTGCAAAAAAAAAAAAAAAACTCAAATGAACGCCCGTCAAATGGACAGTGCCTGTCATTCACTTCCGTTGGTTGCTATTGGATCGCTGTGTGGGATGACTCCCCCCGTAAAAAGATCAGAAAGAAGATCAGTAGAAGCCATTAAAGCAGATGACCATCATATCTCTTCACAGCAAACCACCATTCTTTTATTTATCCAGAGAGTCACTGCCAAGCATGTTTTTTTCAGGCTGGATTCGAATCCCACGAGTTCACCTAATCATGACCTTTCCGTTAGAACAATAACCTGGGCTATTTCCCCTATGTTTGGACACGCTCATGAAAACGACTACAGAGATATAAAACAAGTTCTATCCATACAACTATATCAATCTATATCAATCTAGAATCTATATCATACATCTAGATGAAACAATTTGTATTGATATATATATATATATAAATAAAATAGCAATTCAACAATCTGAACTAAAACCATTCGGGGATGAGTCTCCTTGCAATTCCCATCATTCCAGTGACGTCGGCGTGCGACAAAAAAACAATGAATCCACATACAGCCGTTGGTTAAATCCGCCATTGTCAGCCTGAGCGATTTCTAATAATCTGGTTGGTGGTTTCAACCCCTCTGAAAAGTATGAAAGTCAGTTTTTTTGATTATTCACAATCTATGGAAAATAAAATTCATGTTCCAAACCACCAACCAGAAACGTATCGGAATAAACCACCACTATATTCCCATTATACGACCATCATTTCTGTTGCTTGAATTCCGCTGTTTTGTCGCTTGAATCTCATCATATGCTACCAGGTTAGCCCATGCATACCCTCTAGAAATTCAACAGTTTGCTACGGAAAATCACATTCTTTTAGTTTGGTAAATCGTGTCTCACTGTCTCGCTAGTTGCTGGGAACATTAATCAGCACAAATTCGCATCAATTCCTGCTATCATCCCTGTTTTGTCCTGGTTCAATTCCATTAAATCCCATGATGTGCCATGAAATCCCATTCAAATTCCACTCAATCCCCCAAAAACTTCATGGTTTAAATGTCTAAATCATGTTAAATCCCCATTCATCCCATTTGAAAAAGAAGTGGCCAGGTCCGCCTGGAAGTGGTGCTGTTCCACTGGATTTCGAGCCGAGACCACCTGCATCGTATCCTCCAATTTGGCCACCTGACCACGGCACAAAAAAAATCCACGGGGTGAACTTCCGGAAGAAAAACGACTTCTAAACCAAACAAACATATAGCTGAAATGCCCACCCTCGAAAAATATCTACTTGTGAGAACAACATGGATAATATGGATATAGAACCTATAGTCGTGTATATATATATATATGTGTGTGTGTAATGTATGAAATCCAGTACTAAGTGCAAACAAACACGTGCAGACTATACAAGATATATATTAGTACATAATATCAGTTACATTGCATTGTTGATGATCTAGATGTGGATACATCGTAAATAGTTACAGTTCTTGTTGCATATACGTAAAATTAAAAACCTCAGTTAAGCCTGATCATGATACAAAAACAACATATCCCAAGGCACACGGCGAGTGTTCTCCTTCACGGAGATGAAAATCTCTGAGTATTCAGCATAGAGCTGCTGCATGGAGCCTGGGAGTGAAAAACCACATGGCAACTTCAGGTAGCCATGGAAAATCACCATGTTTCTGGGTAAATTACCATATTTCACTGTCCGGAAATAAGGCAACCATGATTTCCCTTTACCAACCATGATTCCAGTGAGGTCACAGTGAGGTCACTATAATTTGCCCAAATGTTTAAAAGGCAAATCATCATAAATCATTAAATCATCTGTCTCTCTCTCTCTCTCTCTCTCTGTCTCCATAAGTCATCTGTAAATGAGCCATTTGTCTTGTCTATGTTAAACAACCAAAGGGTACCACTGATGGGAGCGCACCTTTCGTGAGTTTCATTGTGAATAATCATGGTGATAACAATCTATAACAATGATATATATATATATATAAATAGAGAGAGAGATTATATATATATATTATGTATGTATATCCACTCATAACTCAAACTACACCCAAGTCTGGCCCAAATACTGTCAAGATGAAGCAAACAACTGGGATACTATCCTGGAAATAACAGCGGTGAATGCAAGTGCCGCCATTTTATCCTCTTCTGATCAAACATGGCCATCGTGGAAGTAAAAGCTATTGTAATGAAGTACTCATCCAACGTGGACCCAGCAATTTGTGGCAAAATTAAATTCCCCAAAACGGTTCCCGCATTAAACTTCCATTGTGAAGTAAAATCAATCCAAGGTATTGGAAGGTCTATATGTTTTCTGTCATTCTCAAATCAGAGTTGACCTTCATAGCCATGGAGCATCACCATTGTTATACGTAAAATCATCTATAAAATATCCAGATTTTACATAGATTTTCCATAGATTTCCATAGATTTCCTGGATGTTCCATAGATTTTCCATAGAATTTAATATATCTTCCATATATCTTCCATAGCAAGCGGTTTTTTCGAAAAATTACCAAAGGCTACCACGGCCGAGGAGCGCAACTTGTTGATCTCCTGAAAGACCCTCTGCAACTCCTTCACAGCTCGGCGGAATCATCCCGATGGCCCCATGGATCCAGCCGTAGCTTCTTAAGAAGTGGGACTGGGCTATGATTTGGGGGGTTAAGTTTCTTCTTAGACAGTGTTTGGATCCATAGGGATATATATATATATATAAATATTATATTATATAAATATTATATTATATTATATTATATTATATATTACATTATATTATATTATATTATATTATTACATTATATTATATTATATATTATATTATATTATATTAAATTATATTATATATTACATTATATTATATTATATTATATATTATATTATATTATATATGTATGTATGTATTGTATGTTATGAAACGAGAAGGCTATGTAGATTATTCCCAACAGCGGTAGTGTTGGGTTTCAATCTCTGCGGCCGAGGAGTGGTGCCACGAAAATGCTGGAACGTTTTCGGACCCTTCCCCGAACCTTGCTGAAACCCTGTTGGAACTATTTTGGAACCTTCGCGGAAGCGTGCCGGAACCATGTTGGAACTCTTCCGGAACCTTGCAGGAACTTTGCCGGAACCTTGTTGAAACTCTGGCTGGAACCTCCTGGAACCATCTTGACAGCACGTTGGGAAACTTTTGTGGCGTGTCGTTTTGGTGCTTATTGTTTCCGCTTGGTTTTTGTTTTCTTGCTTCGTTTCAATGGTTTCTTGCTTTGCTTAATGTGCTGGGTTCTTTCAGGTAATGGGGGGGCAGGGCGCACACTTAAAGATGAAGATCTTCTTCTTTGAACTTGTTGCTGGCACCTATTCCTGGCTGGAGTCTAGAATTCCTGGAGCCCCGCTGAAGCCTTTTTAAAACCTTTCTGGAACCTTCGCTACAAATTCTTGGCACCCTTGCGGAACCATGTGAGAACTTTGTGGAACGCGCTGCACGTGTGGGTCCAGTAGTTGTTCTTTAATGTCTCTTGCTCGGCTTAGCAATGAATTTCTCTAAATGGGGGTTCATAGTATAACATGAGGATTTACCTGGAAGTTTGCATAACTGAATCTTTGCGCCAGGTCCCAGATATGTGGCTTCAAGTGTTGAGTCTAAATTAATCTTTGCAACTTAATGCATGGCTTGTCCATTCTGTTCACTCGGATTCACTCGTGTACTTTCATGTTCAAACATTGTTCCAGCATTCATTTTGTGGATCATTTGAAACATTTTGAAACGTAGTTCTAAGATGTTCTAAGCATTGCCATTATTGAATACATGTAAAAACACAGTTTCATAAGACATATTTGTTTGGCATGTTTTCTGGCTGGTGAAACCACTTGTTCTCAACAGCGAATCTGTTCGGTTCCAATCTCTGGGGCAGGGGAGTGGTGACAGGAAAATGCACACCCCGAAAAACCGCTTGCTGGACACTTCCTCTGGAAACTTGCTGGAACCATGCTGGAACCATGCTGCGAAACCTTACTGGAACCTTTCACTGGAACCATGCTGGAACCTGGTGAAGCCTTGCTGGAACCTTGCGGGCTGGAACTGCTGGCTGGAACATCTTCTTGTGAACCATGTGTGGGCATCGTTGTTTTTTTTGTTTTGTTTCTTTTTGCCTAATGGTCCGGGTTGTGATGTTGGAAGTCTGGCTTGAACTTTGTCGGAAGAGTTCTGCAGCCTTGCTGGAACCTATATGAAGACAACTTCTGCATCTTCTTAGGGTTTCCTTTTGTTTCTTCATTTTTTCCATTGTGGCAGGCAATTAAAGACGACGATCCCTTGCTAAGACTGTGATGCTGAAACCTTTGCCTGAACCTTTGAAGGAACCCTTTGCTGGCTGTTTCATGTGTCGGCAAATCCTAACCATGGAGCCCTGAAAAACCTGGAGAGATAGTTCTGGAATGTTCTGGAACCTTGGAACCCTGGAAAGCTGAAACCCTAAAATCTTGGAACCCTTCAATTTTGAACTGGGCCTGAAACCTTGGAAACCTGCATCCTTGGGATCGTGGTGCAAGCGTGGAACTTTGCCCGGTGACATTGCAACCTTGGAACGCTGGAGAGCTCTGGAAGCTGCAATCCTGGAACTCTGAAATCTTCGAGCTTTGAAACCATTGAAACCTGCAGCCTTGGATTCCTGGAGCCCTGTAACCTTGGAACCTTGGAACCCTGCAACCTTCAATCCCTTGCAAGTCTGGAACCTTTGTGCTTGCCGTGAGCCGTGGTACCTTTGCGCACTGGAAACTTGTTTTGCATGGCACTGGTCATTTCGTTGTTGATGCATCAAACCAAGACCCTAACAAGTCTGGAACCTTGATGCTTGCAACCTTGAACCCCGGAAACCTGGAAACCTGGAACCCCAGGAACCCCAGGAACCCTGGCAGTCTAGAACTCTGGAACCTTGGAATTTCAAAACCTGCAGCCATGCAATCCTGCTGCGAAACCTTGGAACCTTGCCCGATAACATTGCAACCTTGGAACCCTGGAGCCTGCTGTTGGGTTGCAAAGCTGGGTTAATATTAGATTATAAGATAAAGAAAGGGGTAAACCAATCTAACATGATAGTATGTTGATCCAAAAAATATAGATTGATGCGCGTGATGTAGAAATGTTACAATAAATTGAACCACTCATTAGCCTGTATTGGCACAACATAAAAAAAACTTACGCATCGTCTTTCCGCAGGAGGTGGATGAGATATCAGCCTCTGAAATCGTTTGCAACAATCTTTTGCGCCCACCAACATCCCTCAATTTGGCGCTGCAACGTGGTGCGCCCCAGCCATGTCTTGTGGGTTTATGTGAAACCGCATGAGCTAGGTTGATACAAACCTAACAGAAAACAAATCGTGAAGCTACTCAACTAAACCAGCTCTGCATTCACGACCTGGGGCACCTTCTCATCGATAAAACAGGCAACTTAATCCGACTTCACTTCCGGTTGGTGGCAATCCCTGCTGCTCCTTCTCTTGAATCTTCACGCCTTCCTAGCGCCAAACGAACTGCAACCGCCATCCGGGTCCCCATCTCGGCAAAGGATGATGCATTGGATTTTAAAATAGTGGCATGGCCACCACAGGAGAAACAGTTTAAACATGTGTATAGAATTTGATCACATTTGTATAAGGAGTCTAAACATGTGCATAATCCTTAGATGTTTTTAAACATGTGTATCAAATAGCTACCATCTGGTTATTTAACAGTTCGCCATGGAACATCACCATTTTATAGCTAGGTAAACCATCTATTTCGATTAGGGCCATCTATACCATGGCGAACTGTTAGTCATAACCAGGTTGGGTATCTATGATGCCATCATATTCCAACCTGGGAGTGAAACCTTCTACAGCCGCCCGCCACCTCGGCGGTCCGAATCTCAGGGACGTGTTGGCTGATCTTGACTTCCAATCCCTTGGCATGCCTGGGCTGCCCCGCAGTGCTGTGAAACAGCGCTGTGAAACAGTGTCACAATCTGTTTCTCTAATTTAGGATATTCCAATCCAACCAAATCCAATCCATCTAAGAATCTATCTGTCTACATATTCATATGTCTTGTTTCTCCCCTGTTTGCAGCAGGTTTTTTGCACTGCTTTGAGATAGTCGGAATACTAAATGAAGCAAATAAGTCCTAGCAAATCAAAACACAACCCCTCCGGTCATCAAATGTGGCTTGCTGGAACATCACCCATTTATAAGTGGTTGGTGGTTTTAACCATCTTGAAAAATATTAGTCAATGGGAAGGATTATCCCATATATTATGGAAAATACAAAATGTTCCAAACCACCAACCAGATAATATGTCTAGTTGATTTCCCGTAAAGACCTCCATCTTTGGGGGGTTGGCACCGCGGCTAGGCGCTGATGGAGGCAGGCAAACTTCTCCTCATCCTCGGCCTGCAAAATGGCATGATAGCTTCGTGTCACCAATCGCAAAGCGCAATACCACTGACTTTGTCAGCTAAGACATCCAAAGATCAAAAATAATCATGGCAGTTCCATGTTTAATTAAGATTTAAATCACACGCCAAAAGAGTTGACAGTTAGTGTCAGGAATTGAACATGGAATATCATAGAATGAAAGTGAATAAAGGCATTGGTCATTTTCGATCTGCAATGGCTCTTCAATGGTTCGCCCGCGCCTGTAGTGCGCTGACTCTCAGTCCTAGCTAGCACAGTGCCAACTGCTACATCCTGCAAATGTGTTTTGGGTATTTTTGTCGACCCACATACGTACATAGACACTATGCACCACCAAAAAAAAGAGGAGCAACGCTATCACCACCAAAAAAAAAAAGGAGCAACGGTAATTTGCACTATTTAGTGGTAAAATTCTAGTTGTCTTTTTGTTTGCTGGGTTGCTAAGATATGCTTTGTTTTCGAACTCTTAAGTACAAAGGCTCCGAGGATTTGCCCACTAAGATGGACGGTTTAGGTTAAAAAACAGTATAAAAGGTTATATGTAACCCTCTGGTAACCATCTAATAAGCCTCTAGTAACCTCTGCTGAACTCGGCTAACATCATTGATTTCAATTTGTTAGATTTTATCAAGAAAAGTCAGCATATTTTGTTTCTATGTGTTTAATGTGTTCTTTTTTTATGGCAAAATAATGGTAGACAATGTCAGGTTTTGATGCTGCATATAAATGCATAACACAGTTTTGTATGTTTTTGTTGTTTTATGTTGCAGGATGTTGCAGGTGTTTGTTTGGCGTATAGGTGGTTTTCGTATTTGGGAACAAGTCAGAACATGGCGTTACTGGTGGAGTACTGTCAGGGTGTAATCTGCTGTCATCTGCCGACATCTGTATCCCAACAAAATGCACATTATATATAACTTAAAGTTTTTTTTAAAAACAAAACCAACTCATATGCAAATTACGGTCAGATGACACCCTTTTAGCTAGAAAAGAACCCCACGAGAACAAATTACATATTCATCTTCATAATTGTTCTATAAATCAAATCAACAAAATCAATCAGAATCATTGTAATCTCATATATTTTCAGCCTGTATAATGAACTTGTTCATTTTTTGAACCGTTTGACAAAACACAAAAGACCTTAGCCTTCAAAAAAAGGTTGGCTAAGGTCAGCAGAAGTTACCAAGAGTATCATCTTACTGGTGCTTAGCAGGGAATTTCGGAAATGATCCATAAGCACTAGTAGTAATCTTAGCCAGCCAAACTCCAGGCATCTAAAAGTTTGAACTTTCTGCCCAAAATAGCTGTGCAAGTCTCACCTCGCACGTATCACATTTTCGCCCCTTGAAAATCAAAACAATGGCGTGAGGTTTGTAATGGGGCTTATGGCCGGAGTTCTTGTATGAAAAAGCGATGTTTTCACCTTTGTTTGAAACTGTGTCTAAACTTGTCGTGGTTTGAGTTTGGCAAAGTATGTCAGAGCAATGGCCTTGAAATGCCATGTTGGGGATCAATCGAAATATAAACAAATGTTTTAGCCGAACAGCATGTTACGAAATCTGCAAAAAAATTGAATATTGAACATGTTGGCTGGGACCAAGAAGGTTTCAGGACACCATTTCGCGCGAACGCGTCTGGTTGTGTTGGCTCGAAACCTAGTTTTTACTATCCCGTGGGGCAACTTGAACCAGGTATGCTCGAAACAAACTTCCAGCACGGGCACTCTAGGTAACACACCCGA
>Ga0126342_10006148_pt1 | contig 21221 bp, 10 predicted proteins | sample Cyp1metagenome_FD_92528 | JGI IMG/M metagenome (GOLD analysis project Ga0126342, IMG submission 92528) | Coral microbial communities from Lord Howe Island, Old Settlement Bay, Australia - Cyphastrea 1 metagenome | ecosystem: Host-associated > Invertebrates > Cnidaria > Coral ...
ACTACACTCCACTACACTACATTACACTACATTACACTACACTACCTTCTACTACACTTCCCCAACTACAACTACACAATTACACAACTACACACCACTTCACTCCACTACACTAAATTACACTACACTACACTAAATTACACTACACTACACTACACTATACTACACTACACTACACTGCACCACACTACATTACACTACACTTCACTACACTACCTTCCACTACACTTCACTACATTACACTACACTACACTTCACTACACTACAACTACAACTACAACTACACTCCACTACACTCCACTACACTCCACTACACTAAATTACACTACACTACATTACACTACACTACACGCCACTACACTACACTACACTACATTACTCTACACTACACTACACTACCTTCCACTACACTTCGCTACATTACACTACACTCAACTACACTACAACTACATCTGCAACTACACTCCACTACACTCCCCTACACTAAATTACACTACATTACACTACATTACACTACACTACATTACACTACACTACATTCCACTACACTCCACTACACTACAACTACAAATACACAACTACACTCCACTACACTCCACTACACTCCACTACACTCCACTACACTAAATTACACTACACTACACTACGCTACACTACATTACACTACACTACCTTCTACTACACTTCACTACATTACACTACACTCCAACTACACTACAACTACAACTACAACTACAACTACACTCCACTACACTCCACTACACTAAGTTACACTACACTACACTACATTACATCACACTACACTACATTCCACTACACTCCACTACACTACACTACATCACACTGAATGACACTGCACCACAGATAGACTGGTAGACAGATAGACAGATAGACAGATAGATAGATAGATAGATAGACAGGTAGACAGATAGACAGTTAGACAGATGAAAGAGAGAGAGAGATAGATAGATAGGTAGATAGATAGATAAATAGATAGATAGATAGATAAATAGATAGATAGGTAGATAGATAGGTAGATAGATAGGTAGATAGATGGATAGATAGATAGATAGATAAATAAATAGATAGATAAATAGATAGATAGGTAGATAGATAGATAGATCGATAGATAGATAGATAGGTAGGTAGGTAGGTAGTCAGAGAAAGAGAGAGAAAGAGAGGGAAAGAGAGGAGACATCAATCACCTTTCGATCCGTCAGTGGCTTCGCTCTGCCATCTGTGATTCACAACAACCAACATTTCCTATAGGTTTCCTATTTTTGAAACTTCCGCCACCGCCTTGTGCGGTACTACTGGTAGATTACATAGATAATATGAGATATGGTCTGGTCGCCTACAATGAACCGCAAATAGAAGATGGCTGTTACTTTTAAAACATGTGAAATCACGAGAGTTAATGGCATGGTTCTGCAAGTTTCAGCTGCACTCCAAAGTAGCATTCACAGAGGTTTACACAATCTACTATGACATGAACATTGCCCATGGCCTTATGACATTTCATAATTGTAACATCAAATCATATATATATATATATATATATGATATCTATTGTATTTTTGTGTGTATAAGAAATAAGAGATGAGGAAGTCACCCCAACAGAGGCAAAAAGGCTATTGCTACAGCCCCTTGTGGATGGCAGGTAAAATTGTATTCTCTGTCAGCCTGGGCCTTTGTCTTTCCTGATCCCAAATGAGCAGTTTCGAAAGGCAATTGGTAAAGAAAACATGGTGATTACCCAAAAAAAACATGGTGATTTTCCATAGTTATGTTAGTTTACCAATTGGAACATCCCTTCTACCCTCTGGTAAACGTTTACATAACTATGGAAAATCACAATTTTTGATAGGTAAATCAACTATCACTGGGCCATTTTCAATAGCTATGTTACTTTACCAGAGGCTAGTGGTTGTTCCATCGAAATTCCCCATGGATTATGATAATTCACAAACACAGTGATTAGTATAACCTCCATTCATCAACCAACTGGAAATGATCAACATGTCCCTGGTGGCCTGCTGGTTAGATCTCCATTTGGGTCTGAAAATGTTGTGTACCCATGTGTAGCCCTAAAAATCCATTGGCATATCATCATTTTCCCTGGAAAATGACCATACATATATAAGGATATACCATGGTATACCCCATTTTCAAACATGCCCATTTATACTATCCCAATCTATCCCATCTCATTATACTAGTTGCTTAAAAGGTTTCCCTACCATAGGTCATAATAGTCTTCAATAACCTAGGCAATATAATTTCAATCAGAAATCCTATTTTTACTGGCTCGTTTCAACATGCTTCGCCAATATATAGTCAAGGGCCATTTCAGGAACCTAAATTGGAGGTACCTACCGTATATAAGGCCTATATAAGGCCTATGTAAGGGAATATCCCTACAAAATAAGGCCTTATATGGTACAGTACCTCCATTTTAGGATCCTGATTCCCATTGATATAGTAACTGGTCAAGAACCAGTTTCGCCAATTCTATATGGGATGACTCACGTAGTGGACTTACGTTCACCATGGTTACTAAGCAGTTACTAAGGACGATCCTCAGTTACAGTTACCCTCTGGTAAACTGACATAACTATGGAAAAATCACCATTTTACATGGGACAATCCACTATAAATGGCAAAGTTCAATAGCTATGTTAGTTTACCAGAGGGTATTGCCCGAAATACCAGTTCTATAAGACAGTAAATAACACCATTTATGGAATGTATCACCCCATTTGACAACCATTTATAATTGGTAAAGGGCTTTAACTGCAACAACATCGTGGGGGGAAACATGTTGGATTAATTTCCCACACATATCCCATTCATATTCAAACCCTATGGATCCATGGCCACTGTCTGAGAAGGTACGGCTAACCCCCAAAATCATCACCCAGTCCCACTTCCTAAGAAGGTACGGCTGGCTCCATATTCAAATTAACCTTCCAACCAAAAAATCCAGTAACGGGTGTGACCCTGTCACTTTCAACCCGTTTCTGCGCCTCCGTGATTTCCGTCTCAGGCTCGGCACGCGACTTTGGAGATCTTCGGACCTTGTATCTATGGTTGTAGTTGGTTGATATCTTGAGTGAGTATGGGATAATTATAAACCAACTACAGCCATAGATACCATGATAACTATAGATACTTAATGTATCTACGGATGTAGTTGTTTTAGTTATCTATGGATATAGAAAAACTAACTATAATCATAGATAACCATAGATAACTATAGAAAACTGTAGATATAATGATATAACCATGGATATAACTATATATATATATATTAAACCGCTACTAACCTGTAATGTGAGGCCCCAGTGATGTGAACATTGAAGTTTCTGTCAGGGCTGGCTTCAGGGTCAATGCCTGATGCACTCTTTGCAAAAAATCCAGGAGGCTGCTCAGCATCAAGTCGATGTGCTTGACCATGTCTTGAGGCTCAACAGGATCCCTTCCTGAGGTTTCCTTTTTCCTTTTTCCTTTGCATATAAAAAAGTTGACAGTAACAAAGGAAAGCTTCCGAATTCCCTCTGGAATCTCTGTCAGGGGCTTCCGGCATCAGTCAGAGAAAGACAGCATCTGCTCCACAACAACTGTGCAAAGAGTTTTCTCCACCAGGCTGGGATCTTGTGATGATGTTGTGTAAATGTGCAAAGGGCCCTTGAACTTTGTTGCGACCCAACCCTGCTTCTCATGACCTCCACGTTCAGACCTTTAAGCCTCAATTGCTGGGCAAAATCGGCACATGTCATAACGCATTTCCTCAAGTGCTTGTTGTTCTGCAGTGAAAGTTGATGCATTGCCTGGAGGTTTATGTTCACCAACTTACCTATCATTTGGGGGCCCCACATTGTGGGAATTGAAAATAACCCATTTATAGATGATTTTCCTATTGAAACCTCCACTTATTTTTTTTTTGGTAGCCACATATATTATCAAATATCACAGCTTTGAACTCGGGTGGCCAAGTTACATGAATATGTCAATTTGTCCAGAAGGGTAAGATGTGGGATCCACAAACCACGATGATAAACCATCCCCAACTATCAACAGGGATGCCTTATTTACCATGTTGGGCACGGTTGAATATAATGGATCCCATACTACCGAGATAGTACCCTCTGGTAAACTAACATAACTATTTAAAATTGCCCAGTTAGAGTTGATTTACCTTTAAAAAAATATAAAAAATGTGATTTTCCATAATTATATTAATTTACCAGAGGTACCCCAAGATTGCAATTGTGTATTGACAAATATGATCAACACCCTTGGAAATTGGGGGATACCCCAATGTTCAGGTACCTTAGCGCCATATTGAAGATGCCCGTTCTGTTCAGAAATCGATTGGAATGGATTCCGACCAACCGATTGTCATTGTTCAATTGTTCTGGGACCTGAGAAAGTAGTGAGTACCCTCTGGTAATTTAACGTAGATATTGGAAATGGTATTTATAGTTGATTTACCCATTAAAATTGTGATTTTCCATAGCTATGTTAGTTTACCAGAGGGTAAATGGTGCAATCCTATGATAAAACATCGACGTACACGGATGCCACGTGTTTTCCTTTAAAGATCAGATGGCCACCGCTAGTCAAAGCCTAAAATGCTGATCTGGGATGTTTGGGATGTTCAAACAAAAATTGGGGACTCCCAGAAAAACATGGTCTGGTTGGTGGTTGACCTACCCCCCTGAAAAATATGAGTTCGTCAATGGGAAGGATGACATCCCATATATGAAATGGACAATAAAACATGTTTGAAACCACCAACCAGACTCAGTTTGTTCATGATGTTCGGACATCCCACAATAAAAGCGATTTACAGTTGTAGCCCTTAACAGTTGTAATTGGCTAATTTATAACCTCATGAGCGAGTGATATGTTGAAAATTATTTCACATTCTTTCACCAAAGGTTGCAGGCGTGCGAAATATGTCACCCCATTTTCTCAAAACTGGCAAAGTTAAGGGCCATGGGCCATCATCAGCTATAAATCCATAGAAATCCATAGAAATCCATAAAAATCCATGTAATTCCCTTGAAAAAAACACATGTTTTCTTCGTTCAGTGCCATTTTCCCTGCTGGTTTTCCCTGCTTGAACGGGTCTCCGTGCCTTGGGTGACGCCGCAGAGCCTGATCCATGGTGGTTGCATCACATTAAAGGCATTGATATATTAAGTTTTTATATGTTAACATTTTTTAATATAGCATAATATAACAATATATATGGAATATATATATATATATATATATAATTATATATATATGGAATATTATATTTTTGTCACCTAATATATTCTTAATATCAAGAACAACATTAATATATTAAACATAGTGTTGCTACGATGGCTTCGCTGGTGGTTACGATAGTTGCTGGCCTCGAGGAGAAGAGTCACCTCAGTGGCGCGAACTGCGATGGGAAATGTCCACGTACGACTGAAACTGCAGCCCCTGGCTAACAATGGTTAATATATGTTAATATACGTTAATAGTGGTTGATAGTGGTTAATAGTGGTTAATAGTGGTTAATAGTGTTTGGACAATGTTGATCTCAAGATTTTTGCACGCGGGATATCATGTACTTTTTCGGGTATGATTTGGGTATGGAGAATCATGGAGGTTTACACCATCAACGGGAATTATCAATGGAAAATAAAACCCATCTGGTTGGTGGTTGACCTACCCCTCTGAAAAAAATATGAGTCAGTTGGGATGATGATTCCCAACTGAATGGAAAAATCAAAGCCATGTTCCAAAGCACCAACCAGCAATCGTCATGAGGGATAGAATGGGAACAGGATCGGGATAGAATTAGGATACAATCGGGTATAAGCAACAATATTACACGCGTTTGCTCCATCACAAACCAATGAATTTAGGGGGTGATTGATTTTCACGGGCAGAGATATTGGTGAATCAACAGTGGCAACTTGATGAGAGTATCTAAACTGATATATGTCAGTGTGGGAGGTGTGTGTGGACATAGTAACAACGGATATCATCATCATCATCATCAACAGCAACAACAACGCCATCAACGCCACCAACACCACCAACACCACCAACACCCACACCAACATCAGCAACAACAACATTAAGTAACCATACATGGCGAATATATCAGAGGACAGGGATTTACCATCTGAAGAAACCTGACGCGGCAATTGAAATCGGCCATTTGCAAACGGTCTTCCTATATGTCCTATTCAACATTGACATGCATTTGTGAATCTTCATGCCGTACTTCGTTACCCAAGACATCCCAGGGTACATGGCAGTTAAACCAGAAATAGAGCTTTCCAGTCATCCATTTATGGCTTTTCCATGAAGAAAAACGTAAATAACCCATCCGAAGCTCGCTTGGGGATCCTCCATTTATGAAAAGCCCCTTTTTTTTCATCGAGCACTGGTCCAAAAGCTGTCCATTCCACTGGATGATTTGGATGACCAATTTCTGGTGAAATTGGGGGATAGCTATCACTGCTCGGTGGTTGACCTACACCTCTGAAAAATGATGGAGTTCGTCAGTTGGGATGATGACATTCCCAACTGAATGGAAAAAATCAAAGCCATGTTCCAAAGCACCAACCAGCTATGTGTTTAATCAGTCATCAGTCTCGATTTTCTGCGTTGCTTGAGAGTTTCAACTTGATGTTTGGCAGAGTGCCAAGCACGTTCGGACGTTCAGCAGTGTAAAATTACGTATCTGCAATTCATTTTTTGTTCACATCAGTGAAAATCGGGCAAGTACCATCTGGTTATTTAACATAGCCATGGAAAGTCACGATTTTTAACAGGTAAACCATCTATTTCTATGGGCCATTTCCATGGCTATGTTAAATAACCAGAGGGTAAATAATATCTATAAACAATGGGTTGCACCATCCATAAGAACATGCTTTATTCGATTGTGTATTTTCTGCAATCATATTCAATGGCCATTTCAGGAACCTAAATTGGAGGTACCTACCATATATAAAGCCTATATAAGGCCTATATAAGGGAATATCCCAGTAAAATATGGCCTTATATGGTACAGTATCTCCATCTTAGGATCCTGGAATTCCCATTGACATATAAAGTGAAGAATTGGGTGTGTCTGAAAATAGGGTACCCCAACACCCACTGGATTATCATCATGTTCCCTCTTAAAGAACTAGCCATTTCTGGGTATTTTCCATTTGCAGACACATCCAATTGGATTCTCTGAAATAAACAAGTGACATCAACTGACACTTGAGTGGCGGACAAAATTATATGTTGAATTTAATGCCATGCACAAATTAGGGTCGTCCCCTATCGGTTGTGAGGATTTGAGTATTCCCGGAGGTATCAAAAATGGGGTATTGGTATAGGGTCGTCCCCTATCGGTTATGAAGGTTTTGTGCAACCTCGGAAAGGCCAAGGGGAAGCAAGACTAAATTAAAAGTAATATTATATACCATCTGGTTCTTTAACATAGCCATGGAAAATCACGTTTTTTAACAGGTAAACCATCTATTTCTATGGGCCATTTCCATGGCTATGTTAAATAACCAGATGGTAAATCCCCATTACATAATCATTAATAATGCTATATATATATGAGTAATGGTTATTCAGAGTGTTAGTAATGTTAAATTAAAAGTAGTATTATATTATACTGGTTGGTGGTTTCAACCCTTCTGAAAATATTTGTCAGTTGGGACTATTATTCCCAATCTGTGGAAAAATAAAAAAATGTTCCAAACCACCAACCATTAGAATAATTTTGTCGGTTACTCACTTCAAAGTAAGATGTGTATCCCTTACTTGACATTACCCCTGACATGGTCACGTCTGTCATAAACTCTCCCATCAGAATGATCTACAATGGGGGAGCCCCAGTTATGAGGTCGTTTATAGACAACCTATATAATTCAATGGGAAATCCAGGATCCTAAAATTAAGGCCATATTTTGCTGGGATATTCCCTTATATATAGGCCTTATATAGGCTTTATATATGGTAGGTACCTCCAATTTAGGTTCCTGAAATGGACATTGAATATAAATTATAGTTCTATCTATACCACAAAAACATGTCCTGATCATCTATTTTGGACGCCCGACTTTATAGAGTTTGTAGCCCTGATGAGACACGCATTTGTGGGGTGATTCCATTTAGATTTGGCTTGTAATCCCAGTTTCAAACCAGTCACGATTCGAATTTGTATTGCTTGGTGGCTCATCCCAGTTAGTATGTGGATTATCACCCCAACTGCAGATGGATAACTGGTTGGTGGTTGAGCCCTACCCCTCTGAAAAATGATGGAGTTCGTCAGTTGGGATGATGACATTCCCAACTGAATGGAAAGTCATAAAGTTCCATGGTTCCAAACCACCAACCAAATAAACTCTACTGATCCTGCAGCAAAAATGGGTTAGAAAAAAAACGGCAAAGACCCGATCTTCCTGCCCACTTTTTTGTGCCCGGATAGGCTCCCAACTGTCTGCCGCCATCCTGAGTACTGGATACTTCGGGGGTGGTGCGTTTTTCCAGGACTGATTGGACATACCCTCCAGTAAACTAACATAACTCTGGAACATCACCATGTTTAAGTTCGGTAAAACATCTATTTCACTGGGCCATGGCTTCCATAGTCATGTTAGTTTACCAGAGGGTATTTTCTATACAACCATAGTTACAGGGGCCCCACATCCCAACTTATGTAGCTTGTCAACATGATTAGGACTGTTTATACACGCAACTGAAAACCCGAAGTAGTGATAAAATACCCAAAAAAAAGGTATTTGATAGTTCCTGGTGATTCAAAAAGAAAGGTAATCAAGTCCCATTGGTTCAATATTTGGTATGTCTGGGATTGTTTGTTTTTTTGTGCCACCAGAAGTACTGCCAAGTATAGAATGTCAAATTGGAGTGCGTTCACCTCATCTAAACGTCATTTATGCCAAGATCTGGATTCATGGGGGCATTCTAAATTGTATACATACTAAGCACATGTTGTTGTTTCCTGATTTGCAGATAAAAAGGGAAAATTACTCCAATTCATTTAATACCTTATTTCAGGAGTAATGGGGCACCGCAGAAAATTGTTAGCCATCGTGCCTCCTGCATCCATATATCATATCTTGCTGGTAAACGGACATGGCAATGGGAAATAAAAACAGTGGTAAACCCAAGTTTCTTGGGTTGGTTTTAATGCAGGGGGGCAGATAGGGTCAATGGGGTATGGTTCATCTTGGGTTTACCACACTGGCTACGCGGTTCTCCAATAAATACCCATAGGGATTTGTCATTACCAACTTTACCAAAAGGTACATTCTGGTAAACTAACATAGTGAGCTATTGAAAATGGCCATAGAAATAGGTGATTTACCCATTATATAAACATGGTGATTTTTTCATAGTTTACCACAGGGTATCCCTTTGAGTCAGAACTCCATTGGATGCAAGTGGATCCGTAACATTCGTAAATGCAACAGGCGTGCTGTCCATAGGGATCCAAGTACATTCTGAATCATTCTGAAGTATTTGGGCTAATTATGAGTTTAGCTCTTCAGTATCGTCTCGGAAAGGGCGTGCATCTATATATTTCAAATGCTCCATGTATGGAATATTTACCAACATTTGCCTTAACAATCCCTAAAAATTACCCAGTTATGTAGGTAAATATACCATACATGGAGCATACGGGAATAACATTATATACATGGGTCATTAAATGTGCCCATGGGTCACATCACCCAACCATTAGGTATATGGTCAATGCCATGGCTACTTTTTCAGGTGATGTCCTTTATATTCCCAAAATGGGACAGTTACCAACCCCTGATATATGTATATATAACTATCCATTGTTCGGACCCGAATAACCTTGAGTCATCCCCATGACCATTACCCATCTTGAACTAATTATAGCCCCAGTGTGCCAAGTGTTCTGTTGTAGTTTCATAGTTCTCGATGTTAAATCACCATATTTAATAGGTAAAACAAACATCTACAGTATAAATGATGTTAAATCACCATAATATTTAATAATTAGGTAAAACAAACATCTATAAATGAACTACCAGAGAGTGGAAACTTAATAGAAGCCATATTACCTATTAAATATGTCAAACATCTATAAAGAGATATTACCCAACAAATATTTGAATGTGGCTTCCATGGCAAACAGTTTTACCAGAGAGTGGATTGTCTTGTCATCGTGACGCCCAAGTCCTTCAAGTTGCAAGCGGAGTGATGGAATCAAAGAAGCCTGGCAATGAAATATTGCAGTTATAGCCCAAAAAGAGTTGTAACAACCTCATTTAATAAATCTAAGTGATATGTATAATATGTATACAGTATATTATGTATACATAACTTTAGTTACCAGAGTTGTTTCATCCCATTTAAGGCCTTGTTAAGAGCCATAACTACAGAGTGTGTCAGGCCTAGTTATTAGGATGGTTCGGTGAGAAAAACAGGTACAATTTTTTCGGGGCGCAGTTTGGGTTCAACGCAGTTGTAGAGCACCACATACGCACGACCTGTCAGAACATGACATCACCAATCAATGGCATCGTCACTGGAATCTTGGACCCTTCTCTTGACCATGGCCAAAAAACTGCTTGATTATTTTAGAGATCAATACATGAACGTGTATACATATATATATATCATTATATATCCTACTTGGAGATTCTTTAACTATATCCCAGTTCTACCCTTATTATATATATATATACATATAAATGTAATGATATATATATATATATATTTATATATATATGTATCATTATATTTATATGTATATATGTATCATTATATATATATGTATCATTATGATCCATTTTCCCCAATCATTGCTGGTGAAATCCCGATTCACCGCTTGTCCAAGAATCTGATCCACCGGCGGGCCCTGGCGCCCAAAACTTAACGATGGAAATCCGCAGGTGAGCCCCGCGCAATCAGGTGATAAATATGGACATGATCAACATGACATATGTAAGGTATATTGATTATATAAGATTATATGATCCACATATATGACAATTTTGGAAAATATATCTATATGTGATATAAATATGGAAGATGATCTAATCTACATGAAATATAAATATATATATATATATATACATAACTACATAGTTAATAGGGTTTATGACTATAGATATCTATGATATATTGATAATATCTATGATTTATATATGATCCACATTATTAAAGTTTTTTTTTTGAAATTATGTATCTATATGTGATATAAAATGATATAAATATGGAAGATGATCTGCATTCATGGTGGGTTTTTGCACATCTATCATATCTATGTGAATGTATTTGATGGTTTTTGCAACAAGTGGCAGTGGCATTGATCAACAAGGCTGTGGGTCGAACCAACGTGTCATTTTTGTTTGCAAAGCGCAAACATGTTTTTCATGGATAAACATGGTGGATTGATCGCAGAAAGCGTGGAAAATTCACGAACAAGTAAAACTTGATTGAACATGATTGAAGAATGATACCCTCTGGTAAACTAACATAGCTATGGAAAATCACTATTTTTAATGGGTAAATCAACTATAAATTGCTATTTTCAATAGCTACGTTAAATTACCAGAGGGTATGTACAATGTGGTGCTTCCCCAGTCACAAGTTGGATAAAATAACTCACCAGTAAACTATGTGAGTACTCTGGATGGGCCAGCGAAATCCTGCACCAGTTCAGAGATTGTTTATCCCATTGTTTATAGGGTTTCAACCATCCAAGGTGGTGCATGATTTCTTCCATCCACGGTATGTCTACCGCAAACCATTGTCATCCTATTCAAAAAATGAAATGAACCAAGCAGAGGGCAGCACCTTGACTATTACACAAGTTGCACACTTTTTTGTATCCGCTGCAAATTTCTACCGCGATGCATATACATAAATGAATATATGTATGTATAATGTCTAATTAATGCATAATGTAAAATATAGAATGTATGATGTATGATGTATATATATATATATTTCTACAAAGTAGAATGTATAACATATAATGTAAATGTACATCATAATGATACAGTACATGTCCCATGTCTGAATAATAATCACAATTTATTTTCGCAAGCCGTCACTATGGTTTGCCCATTGTTATTTGCCCAGCTGTTGTTGCTTTAAATTTATCCGGTTGGTGGTGCAATAACCATCTTGAAAAATATGAGTTCGTCAATGGGACGGATGACATCCCATATGAAATGGAAAAAAAACATGTTCCAAACCACCAACCAGTTATAAACCCAACTGTTTAAGGTGAAATCTCAAACAGTAACGCCGCGATGTTTTTGCTGGTTAACAATATGCTTAAAAATATTTTGAGGCAATGTCCATTCCAAACCAATTCACTCCCTGGTCCTTTGAGGCAACGTCCAACAGTTGTGGCCCTGACAACAGTTATAAATACTAACAAAACCCCATTTATAGAATGTATAATCCCATAGAAATCATCAGTTATAACTCTTTACATAACATGCCATAACTGTAGGGAATTTCAGGTCAAGAAAGTTGGTGATGTTGCCATGTATAACTCATAAATAAATGGCCTAATATCTGTACATCCAGCGTCCGGCCAAGACACATTGCCCATCAGCAGTTCCATCCGAGCACGTGCAGCATCCTCGCTGCTGAGTCCTGGAGCACGGAGACAGATATCTTTGTGACGGGCCGAAACCACGCAACTTTTTGTTGGTTTATAAACCCATGCAACTATGGAAAAAAAATATGGTTTAATATATGAAAATATATGGTTTACTATATGAAATTATAGGGTTTCATATATAATAATATATGATTTATAATAAACAACTATATATATATAATAAAATGATATGATATAATAATATATATGGCTGTAACTAGCACAAACTATAATCGACCTAGTTCAAAATTGCCCATCTTGGAGTCTGGCCCTGGCTACCCCCAACGTATTGGAATCAATTGGCACTTATCCTCCGGTCAAACGTGGCTAGCCCACTATACCCTCTGGTAAACGTTTAAATAATGAACTGAAAATCACCATGTTCAATGGGTAAATCCACTATTTCTATGGCCATTTTCAATAGCAAACTGTTGAATTACCAGAGGGTAAATGGAGGTTTGAATGGGAAATTATCTGTAAATGGTGGGTTCTCCATTGCCAGCTTTCATTCCCTGACAGGAGGGTATGTTCAACCATTCAAATGGTCGAACATAGACAATACATTACACCACCGAACGTATCCTGTTTGTACTTACAGGCACGGCTCTTAACAGTTCCAAATGAGATTATATTTCCTGTATTTGTTTTCTTTTTAATATCGTATGTAAACCAGTTGTAACTGTTAAAGGCAATAACTCTAAGCCTTTCTCCCAGTTGTGTTGATTGAATCCCGAAGGCGTCAAGACCATCCACCATGTCTGGGTTTAATCCACATTTCACTGGCTTAATCCCATCATATTCCCAGGTATTGTTGGCAAATAAATTAAAATGCCTATTACTCAATTTGTTTGGTAAAAAAAACTAAATATACAATAGTCAACTAATTAAGTCATAAATCCAATATTTGTCCGGGTTTTATACGCTTGAACCACATTTTTTGCTGGCTAAACGGCTAAAACACTGTTGCTTGTTGAACATGTTTTGTCTGGGTTAACCACCAGCATTGTTGCTGGTCAAACCACAATTTCTGATTCACATGTATTTCTCTAGAGCAAACCGCAATTTGACCGGTGAACCATGTATTTTTTCTGGGCTGAACCACCATCTTTGCTACTTAAAATCAATGGTAATTTCAGGATCATACAATGGAGGTACGTAAACAAACCGTATTTCTGGCCATATTTTGTGGGGATATTTCTTGACATAGCCCTTACATAAGGCCAAACATATATGATAGCTACCGCTTTGCCTGCGAAGTCTGGTGCATCATGGCGAGTCGAGAGCGGCGTCTCCCTCGCAACAATGGATCTTGGTTATATATATATATATATATATATATTGTTGTATATAAATTACTCATGTGTTGTCATATTGACTACATATATGTACTATATATATATATATCTGTTCTATTCATATATATATATACACGGTAACAACATCTATATAAATATATACGGATTTTTAAATATGCGAACTCTTATATTCGACGGCCCGCGAAGCCATTGAAACATACGGAATCCAGATTAAATATACATTTACATATACGGATGGAACTGCTGTTTCAATACTACCTGAGGGGCCTTGTGATGAAGGCCCTCCTGGGGGCGCCCAGTGATGGTTGCATTGTAATTAATCCACATGACTACTACAGCTACAAGTACCATAAACCATACTGAAATAAGAGTTGTGTTCCCCAACTTTGATATCGTTCGGGGGACGCACATTGTAGTAATATGATGTAATATGGCTATAGGGCCAAAAATAGGTGGTAGTGTTCACATCAACATCATCAAAATATGTGAGTTAAAGCAGTTCAACTTGATGTTCATCCATCTAACCAATGGTGGCATGGTGGCAGACATGCGTTTTGTTGGCTCGTGAGGCTACTTGATGACCGGATGAACCTGATGATCCTGTCAAGTCACAAGGTGTGTGGAATGTGATCCAAGCCTTCATGCAGTTAACGCCCGAGATACCAATTGTAAATGGTTATGAATGAGGTTATACGGTACATTCTATAAATTCGTTTAGAACTGACTTACTAGTGGTAAAGGGCCATAGGCCATAACTGTGATTGACTCACAAAAAAGGATATAAACCCCGTTCAACATGTTGACACTTATACCGTACCACCTTCGTACCGCTCATCGATGCGCGCACAGTCATGGCAACAGCGTGCCCCGTTGCAGCTGCGGTTGTACCGATCGCCTCCTTCTCACGTCCGGGTGCAGCACCTCCCTTGTCGGTGCCACCGAAAAACCATGAAAAACCTCATGCGGCATGGCATTCATCAAAGTTTTTTCGGTGTGCGGGAGGGGCCTAACCATCCCAAAATAAGTTTGAAATATCTGAAGATTTAGATCTTGATCGGTTGATGATATAGTTAAGACCAAAATTGTTTTTCTTCGGCAAATGGATGTGTGCTATTTTGAAGGGTCATTACTCCCCAAAAGACTTGGAACATTCCCTCTGGTAAACTTACATAACTATATGGTAAATCACCTTTTTTAATGCGAAAATCAACTATTTCTATGACCATTTTCAAGTTCGCAAAGTGTTAGTTAAATTACCAGAGGCTATGGCCCGAAAGTACGCGAAAGTACGCCGTACCTTGGATTTCGGATCCAAAGGGACGACTTGATCTCTGGATATCTCTGGTTGAGGGCTTTCGAATCTTGACGAAAATCCGAAAATATCACCCACATCTACAGGATGGTGCCGCCCAGTGATGTGAACGTTGGTTTATAATAAACCCCATGAATACTAGTTCGCTATATCTGCCATAAACCATAGTGAAACGGGAGTTATTTGCACCAACTTAGCTAACTATGGGATCACCTTAGCAAATCCATCATTTCTCAAAGATCTCCGAAAACTCGATCCCCAAACCATACCCTCTGGTAATTTGGCTAACAGTTTGCGAACTTGAAAATAGTCATAGAAATAATTGATGTTCGGATAAAAATGTTGATTTTCCATAGTTTATGTGACAGTTTACCAGAGGGTAGAAGCTCGAAAACCCATCATATTTCTTTACCATTTCTCAATGATTTTCCTCCTGGATTTCCCCTGGATTAAAAAATCACATGTTGTGCCTCTGAGTCATAGCACTTCGAGAGGTCTCAGCGGCTCGGCTGGTTTCGAAAAAATGTTGCTGTTGCTATGGGGAGATAGTGGCTATACCAGCCATGTTTTGATGGTTTCAAGCATTGCAAACATGGTAAATTTGGGTGGATCGGCCTGGAGATCACCCTATGTTTCATACATTATATGATGTATTTTACATGATTAATCAACCATACCCAAGCTGCACGAAGTTAAGTACATTTATATTAAGTGGAACATGTTTGGTAAATTTATCTTGTTGTGCAAGAAAAAAACGAAGCCAATACCACCCTGGTCATGTGTTTTTGATAGAATGCAAAGCTCTTGGACTGAGATGATTGCCTGAGCTCAGAACACCATCCACACGTACAGAGTCTGCTGGGGCTGCAACAAAATCTGCAGAAATGCTACGAAACGTCATGAAGATGCCTTGACATCAGTGTTGTGGAACTGCAAAATTACCCTAGTACCCCCCAACCAAAAAACTATCAGCTATAGACTCTTGAGGAGCTGCCATCCACTTCTACTGCATGAAACTCTGGGGGATTTGACCGGATTGCAAGAATAGCTATGAAATCACGGTTAGTTTTCCACTGGAATTCCTCACCAAAAACGATCGCGTTGTTTGTGTTCCCATGCTAAAAAACACCCAAATCCCGTATTTCTTGGAGTAATCGTGCGAACAAAGATGATATAACGTGGTATAGTTGATTCGAACTATCAACAAAAAGGGACCATTGGTGATGATATAACTAGATTTCATGATAGTCAGCAATTGGTGATGTGGGTATTCCATGGTATACCTCAAAATTTGCTACAGTAATTGGTTTATCATCATTGTCCATTTTAACAATTGCTAACATTTTAATTTTGAGTGTCCCACATTGGGGCAAATCCAACAATCCAAATCACCAATCTTAACTGGTTAACTCTGGTACAACCACCCCATTGTTGTTCATTATGTCCCTGAAAGCCAACTATTGTTAACATGGGTTTGTCATGCTCTGTCTGAAAATCAAAGTGAAAACCCGACTCCATCCGGTTGTTTATCAAAATTTCCTCTATTCAAATGGCCATGTGAGGGGACAATCCCATACTCAGCCAAACCTTAAAATCTATAATTATAATCTAAGGTATGTTATACATCCCATTATATCCAACCAAATTCACATCAAATCTCATTCTATCCAAATGTTCAGTATTGTTGATTAGATCCCCAAGATTTGTTATAGGTCCATATAAATCCAAAAAAATATATGTAGCAATACCCGAATACAGAATGGGGATATAATTAAACCTGGTTATATGATATGTTTGCTTTACTCATATACATCCCAATAATTATATGTAGCAATAACAAACAATTACTGGTTGGTGGTTTCAATCCCTCTGAAAAAAATAGTTAGTTGGGGTGATTATCCCATATATGAAATGGAAAATAAAAAAATGTTTGACACAACCAACCAGTAACTATAATTGGAAATACCATAAACCATACAATGTGGGACCCCATAGTTGAGTCTAGTTGTAAGTTGGTTTGTAAACCCCATATAGTTATATCTACTATATCCCATAGTGACATTTGAATTATACCCCTATGGTATTGGGTACTGCACTGCTCACTTTCAGGTCACCTGGTTCCGAGCGGCTCGAGGGCTGGTGGAACCCGCAAAAACCTTGGAACTGGCCTGGCTGCAGAAAGTGCTTGGGACGAATGGTTTACCATACCACCTACTAACATAATCTAACATATGTATATATATATATATACACAGTATGCGCATGTGTATATATATATACATACATAAATATATATATATATACAGAGTATGTATATATATATATATACATGTTATCTATCTATCTATATATGGATTAATACAGTACGTTGGTGGACAACTATACATATACAAAAGTTGCTGGTTATACTTGTACTATATTGTCCCTATGGATTCGAACACTTTCTGAGAAGGCCTTGGTTACTTTCACGGTCTAGTGCTGTTTGGGGGGACGCTACTCATCATAAGCAAAGATTCAGATTGGGGTTCAAAACAAAGCAACAGCTTCACACCCAAAATGGTAACTAACCATAAAACTGGTTTGTGATAATCTACCAATACAGTAAGAACATATTGGCGTATATGGTGGGAAACTGAAAAGGGACGTGATGTATATTGTCCGTACCTCATCACAAAATCCATAGCATTATATATCACATCATATTCCTCGTCAACATTGTCCAATATCATGAGACTGGAATGTGATATGTGTGCCACAGTCAGGTTATATGGGTAAATAATGGTAAATATACGGCATGGTCATCCCACCGTCATGAATGGGATTCCGGGATTCCATTAAAATGGATAAATGAATCCCTATCTATCAAGGGGCAATCCCCCTATAGTATACAATCCAACTTCTGACGCGGGCCATGTGTGTCTGAGTCGACGCCACTTCCTCCATTCCCATGCACAGGTGGCGGGACATGAATCCAACTTCTGACCATGGCAAATATGGAATGTACTAGGGATATAGTAAGGTTCAAACATGCTACATACCATATGTTGTGTATGTGTATATATACAATATGTGTATATATATATATATATATAGCTAGTAAGCCAAATGCCCACATCTTTTTGGGTTGCCAAAAAATACCAGTTTTTTTTTAAAAAAAAACAGGTATTTCAGCCGAAGGTTTTCCATTACGGATTTTTACGGGTATATTACGGCACGGAATTTTCCAGGTAAATTACGGCTAAATTACGGGTTAAAAACAAATAAAGCAGGTCATTTTAAAATTGCCAGGTATTTTTCCAAAAACATAGAAACATCTGTTTTTTTTGACCCTAAAAAAGTAGGTATTTGGTTCAGTAGGTATATATATATATATGATTTATATATCTTATTATCTCAATAAATATATATAAATATGTATATCTATATATATATATATATATATATATGATCATAGTATGGTATATAAAAAAGTATCCACAAGGCCTCTTTGATAAATGGCTGACAATAACATAAGCCCAAGGCCGTTCAACTAAGAGCTGTCTGCGTAGGAATTTACTTGTATGTCCATTAAATGAATGACAAGTTGTTGATTTGGGAGTGGATATGGGATAGTTCGTTGGGTTTAGGACATTACGTTGCATCTTTTGAGATATACCATTCCCAACAGCAAGGGGCTTTCATTTCAGGGACACCAATAATTTCTAGAACGCACGTACGGACATGGATGTTTTTGATTGTTTTTGTATGTGTTTTCTCCTGCGTACTGCAAATTCATGATTGGCTTTCAAAGTTGCCTCTCAGTTGTTCAACTGCGGATGCATCGTATACTGGTCAACCTGACGTCCTGTGGGACGATAACATATCACAAATGTATCAAACTGTAAACGTATGATGATAATGATGTATATTTCTTTATTATTACTAATAAAAATAATCTACATCGGTCATCATTCATCATCATTTTCATCCTCCTACTTATATCAGTATACAACAAACATACATTAAATGGTTTTCACTTACTGTAGAAACTTCTCATTGGAAGCCTGTCAGCAAAGACGCAGTATCAACTCGAAGGTCCTTCTGCTCAAATGTGGAGGTCAAGATAGGTAAAGATATGAAAGCAGAGAGAAGAAAAGAGGGATAGGGTTTGTTCCTCCCAGTTTGTTCCTCCCAGCTATGAATGAGGGGAAAGAGTCTCAGCCAGCCACTTCAGCAGCTTAGGCAGTTCAACACCAGCAGACTGCACCAATCCACAAACTGTCCTTTGCCGTTTGACACATCTTGGGATCAGATTGATTTGCGCTATCGAAGCCACTCGAAGTGAATAGATGGTTCATCATCATCATCGTCGTCGTCGTCATCGTCATCATCATCATCATCATCAGCATCAGCATCACCAACACCATCACCATCACCATGACCACCATCATCATCATCATCACCATCATCACCATCATCATCATCATCATATCCTATTTTGTATTATATTCTCGTCTCCGTCCCCCTTCTTTCGAGCCATACTACTATCGTCTAGTTTTTGTTCGCTAAACCAGCCCTTCTCTCCAATATTGAATATTTGGTTTAGTATTGAATTTATCCATTGCGGAGTATTCCATTCTTTAGCAATCACCCCCTTCCCCTCAAACAAAAAACAAGTTGGAAACCAGCAAATCATGAACACATCATCTATACCATCCTGGAAATCGATTGTTCTATCTTAAAGATCCCTGAAGATCCCTGAAGTAAACAGGGAATAGTTGGAAAAATATTCAGATGGTGCACAACGGCTGGTCACGGCCAGTCTCAGGTGCAACTCCAGCTGCAACTCGATTTTCAGGCGTTCCACGTCCTTCCAGCTCCGGAACCGGCTGAGGATTCTCAGCAGGGGCGGGGACATCAGCAGGCCGCGGGCCCACAGCAGCTGCAGGAGGAGGCAGGCGGCTTTGACACTGTCGCAGGCATCGTAGCACGGGCAGGAGGAGATCTCAAAGGCGTCACATGCCCATGCGGAGGCGGCACCACCACTGGACGACTCGGGGCTGGAGGCGGGGCTCCCATAGCCTTGCTGACTTGGTTCCTGAACATGTTCCGCACTTCATGGTTTCCAGGGACTGGACGAAGACGACTCATCTGAATGGGAAGGTTGGCCCTGCAGACAACCATGAATTCATCAATCCATCCATGGTCCTGGGCAATGGCCTCCACAGCTTCATCGGAAGGCGTAAGAGGGAGCCTTCCCAGCATCTCCCTGAACTTGTCACCTCAAATACCTCAAAACTGGGCTCAAATACCTTGAATGAAACATCTTTTGGGGGCATTCAATATCACCACGATGGGATTAATTCACATGATTCCCGGGTAAAAAAAATGGTCGCCGTCAAAGCAACCCGCCTCGCGTGCAAGATCTCTCCTGGAGTCCTGGTGATGTGTCCAAACGTGTGTGTATATATATATATATATATAGAGAGAGAGAATTAAACATATACTATAAGATAGATAGATAAAAGAACTAAAAAGATAGATAGATAAAAGAACTAAAAAGATAGATAGATAGATAGATAGATAGATAGATCGATCGATAGATAGATCGATAGATCGATCGATAGATAGATAGATAGATCGATCGATAGATAGATCGATCGATAGATAGATGAAAAGAATAGAATAGAATAGAATAGAATTAGAATTAGAATTAGAATTAGATTAGAACAGAACAGAACCGAATCGAATCGAATCGAATAGAATAGATTAGATTAGATTAGATAGATAGAAAGATAAATAGATAGATATATGACTAGATGGGTAACTAGATAGATAAAAAGATAGATAACTAGATAGATAGATAGATAGATAGATAGAGATAGATAGAGATAGATAGAGATAGATAGAGATAGATAGAGATAGATAGAGATAGATA
>Ga0126342_10006149_pt1 | contig 21219 bp, 19 predicted proteins | sample Cyp1metagenome_FD_92528 | JGI IMG/M metagenome (GOLD analysis project Ga0126342, IMG submission 92528) | Coral microbial communities from Lord Howe Island, Old Settlement Bay, Australia - Cyphastrea 1 metagenome | ecosystem: Host-associated > Invertebrates > Cnidaria > Coral ...
ATTCCCAGGTTATCGTTTTTGGGACTTCACTATATCGTTTTACATATCAAGATGCATATTTTTACATACGAGAGCGCTCGAATACATACCTCCTACACGGAGAGTTTAGCCTCTTGCTCACATAATTTTTCAATTTGGGTCATAGTATCATTGCTATCAATAATTTTCAATATGATAGTTCTCAATGATATCAATATCAATAGATAGCAATAGGCATCAATAGAGATATGATATCAATAGTGCACCATCCAATGTAGCCACAGGGCAGGTAAAACGGGCTGAAGGGATCAGCACAAAAAAGGTGCAGCAATGGCAAGATTCATGGCAATCAACATCAGTTACAGTAGATGCAATGAGTTGTAATTAGTATTACAATGTATTATACTATGAATTACTATGGAGTTATACTTATAGTATCATAATTGTATTATATAATATACTTATATACATTTATGCATATACTATGATCATCTATGATATATCATATACGGGGTACTGAAACAATCGTGAAAAAAATGCTGCCTCAACCACTGCCTAGGTGGGTGACTAATTGAACTGATTGAACTCTGTGCCAGCACCACCACTGACGCAGACCGAAAGGCTGAAGCGGCTGAAGCGGCTGAAGCACCTGTCAGCGCTGCAAGTATTTGGCTTCGGTTTCATCAAGACCATTGACACACGCTTCAGATCTCTTGGGTATTCATCGAAACAGCGCGTTGCATTGTGTGAAAGCGGCAAACTCCCATCACTGCCCGAATTGCAGGCCAGAACGCATTACTTCTCATTACTTATCTGTTTCTTGCTCGCAGCCAATTGCCTCCTCGAGTCTCATGGTGCGAACACAGATCCATTTATCTGCGCGACGCACTTCGTTCACGTTGCCAGTACCAACAACCCATGCTCCTTCATTGACCACAGCAACCCCGATGTTTGTGAAAGCAATAAACTAAGAACATCAAAACGAGAACCTGAACAAGAATCTTGAACTATGAGTGATGCATGACCAAGGTCATTTTGAAAAATTTTGTGCTGTATGCGCTGGGTCATTGGAGCGTTGTCAGCTATGACAGCTCTGTCCTTTTTGTGCTGTGCTGTCCGATATGATCCATATTCCGCTCCTTCGAGTGCGGTCCATCGGTGTCCCATTGCAGGCCTGTGCCCTCTTGTTCTGCTCCCGAGGCACGATAGAGGATCAACCGCAGCTGAGCACATGAAAATCGTGATGCAACCTGCCCCCAGTCTTATTCATCAGTAGGGATGAATCGTGGGAGATTTTCCAATCCGCTCTCCGAGCGGATCAAACTTATCGTACGTAGGAAAGTGTGACGGTCATGCAGCCATTTGCAATGGAGATTCTCTTCTGAGCTTTTGATTTCTGATCACAGATTCATGCCAAAAACATACCGAAATGGACATGGATGCAAATAAGATCAAATAAATTCAAATAAGGGATAATAAGGGCATATTATGAATTAAGATTGAATTAAGTAGACCAAAGGTCTGATCCCGACGAAGTGTGAGACGAATAGGCATCTCATTCCATTTCTCTAGCATTTTTGACAAGGTTTGGAATCCCAATGTCTCAACAAATGGCTTCAGACTGCATCTAGATTTGGAGCCGATCCCATGAGGCTCAGGGTCTATGCAGCCACGCGCAGGATCAGAAACGGCGCCCACGTCGCTCGTCTCGTCTCCGCGGCAGGGCTCTGCTAGTCTGAATGTGCCCCCACTGCACATGCTAAACTTTGCTAAACTACCGGGAGAAATGAAGAATGAAGAGTCTGAAATCTGAAATCCTGGGAGCCAGGCATTGGACCAGGAAGTCTATGTATCAAGCCATCAGATTCAGTCTGTACGATCCCAATGTACAGACATCCGGAGGCTATGAAGGTGAAGCTTGGGTCAGTGCAGGCCTCTTCCAGAGAAATCAAAAGCAAATGGAACATGATAGAAACAAAGATGCACTGAATGAAGGGTGTTTGTCACAGCTTAGTAATCAAACAAACAGGCACATCAGCCACGTAGTTATGCATAGATTCATACCGTTCATTTCATGAATCAATCTTCACCATGTGTTTTGATCATGAAAAAGGTTCGTGATGGTTCTTCCCTCCACAAAGAGTCCTCCGAAATATGACCAACGCCCACTGCGCGTTGCGCAGAACCCAGCAAGTTAAAGTCCCCAGTTCTGAGATTCAGAACTGATGTAGAACCTTATGATCTGACATGATCTGACAAGCCATGAGCCAACAATAGCCATGAGCAACGCGCTTCGTCAGTTACCATTGGCTCCGGACGCAAAACTTAAGTGCAGCGGACAAGGCTCTGGATACCGTCGTTCAGCTGTCCAAAACGACTCACTTCAACAAACTTCAACAAACTAATGGCATTGCATAGACACCTCTACAGCCTCTACACATATGGCCCCAGTTTTCATCACCTGGCCTGATTTCGATTTCGAATGGAGAAACAAATCATCGCATTCATTCCCTGCATCTAAACACTGGAAATCAGAATGGGCTATTCGGCTATCCGTCTCAGCATGGCCACCATCTGTGTGATAAGTTGATATGATCTCCACCAATGAATTCGCCCTTCAAAGATCCCTTTTTCTCATTTTGTCTCGTTGAATGACCCCACAAGAAGCTGCCTCATCTATCAACTGGATACAAATAAGTGCATGGATGGGTCTTTTTGTTTCATGCAGCCCTGGACAGTGCAACGCTTGGATTTCGAAAGTTTGGCGCTGCAGCCCATTGCAAGTGCTTGCGACATGACGATGGTCTGACAGCACTGTCACTACATTTTGGAAAGCAGTCGATGGTATTTCAAAGAGCATCGCACTTAGCAACAGCTTCAAAGTTAGAAATCAACACTGGCATCTGGCAATGGTGTTGGTCACCATAGTACGAACCTTCGTAGGAGCGTCCCGTTTACAGGTTTTCTACACCATGCGCGCTGATCTAGCAGTTGCTGTGTCATGCTTGCTGTCCAACCACATTGTTGAGTGATGATACTTGATGGGACAAGATAAGACACAGTGCAACCAGTACAAGTACAAGACCAATTCACAAACGGCTGACAGTTGTTGCACGCGATACTCAGAAGAGTTCCAGGCTTATCCGCTGTCTCAAAGATTTCTGTGGAATGGTCAAAATTTTCCCCAATGGTCTGGAAGTCGTCTCAGTCAACGAGTTCATCATAGGAAGCTCGAGTTCCAAGTAACTCCGAGACCTGTGAAACTGGGATGGCGGGCACATCCCACTGCCGGGATTGGCAGCCCACCCCGTTTCGGGTGCATATGGTCATGGAATGGAAAACAGATGCAAACACTACGCGCACCTTGCATGAACTTACAGCCTCGCAACTGAACAATGATAAACTTTGATAAACGCTGTTTCGCTGCTTTGAATCAGTGAACAGAACACTCATACATCATACACAGACCAAATGCAAATATGCCTGACTCAATATATATATATGCGCGCAACGCCTGGGCTTTGCCAGGCCTTGCAGCGTAGAGGTTTCCCATTCCCAAACAAATGTTGATGCAACTTCACAAAATTCCTATGGGAAAAAACCAAAAAGGTACTAGGGAATATTAAACTCCCGCCCCCGTTAAACTTTACATTCAATTGGGAAGATCAACAAAGGAACTAGGGAATATTAAACTCCCCCCTGTTAAACCTTAAATTCCGATGGGAAAAAACCAAAAAGGTACTAGGGAATATAAAAATCCCACCCCCGTTAAACTTTACATTCAATTGGGAAGATCAACAAAGGTACCAGGGAATATTAAACTCCCACCACCGTTAAACTTTACATTCAATTGGGAAGATCAACAAAGGTACTAGGTAATATTAAACTCCCACTCCCGTTAAACTTTACATTCATTAAAGATCTTCAATAAGGGTCTAATTCTCCCACCCCCATTAAACTTCTACATGCATTGAAGATCTTCAATAAGGGTTTAATTCTCCCACCCCTGTTAAACTTCTACATTCATTGAAGATCTTCATAAGGGTTTAATTCTCCCACCCCCGTTAAACTTCTACATTCATTGAATATTTTCAATAATAAGGGTTTAATTCTGATGATGATGATGATGATGATGATGATGATGATGATGCTGATGCGTCGTCTGTCGTCATTGCGGGTCCGGGCAAAGCCCAGGCATTTGCCATATATATATATACATGACTTGATGAGACTCGTATTGTTTGAATTTCTGATATGACCATATGCTGGGCGTCTAGCATCAGGCCAGTTAGACCCTTCAGGGCAGAGCGGCCTGAAGCAGAGTGCATAGTGACTGGCCATGACTGCTCCATGGATGTGCTAAGCACTTGGTGCTTGGAGCTTTCCAAGGGCCAGCGTGCAGTCTAACGTGTGAGTATTAGACTCTGTTAGACTCTCAGCTATGCTCCTGGATGTTCCTTCCAGTAATGAGGTGCATTTTTCACACAAAACATGCAGTTTGAGATCCCAGACGGGATTTTTCTAATTGCAGCTTCCTCATGAAAACATCCATTCGCACAAAGTGGACAGAGCAATCGGGCACAAGCACTCAGGGACTCAAGGCTTCTACTGATTGCAAAGAATAAAATTCGAACACAACAATACACAACATAATTTATACGATAATGTGTACTTCATAAGTGGCAGTTCTTACTACAACTCCGCTGCAAAACAATGCAGAATCAGCAGTCAAGTCAGTGATTGTGCCTTTTTGCCCTTTCCCATTCGGACATCTTCCGATCATGGTCATGGTCTCCACATCCATTCAGTTCTTGTCAGTGGCTGCTTGAGTTAAAGCTTTTGCAGCTCAGAGTCACGAGCATGAAGAAGCAGCTCCCAATTCCAAAAAAAGGAACTCTTCACGAATTGCTCGTGTCAAAATGGTTCAAATCTTTCTCTATCCGCGGCTTTGTTGCACCATCGACTACCCTGTCTACCGTTGTTTTATTGTTCCCAATGCTCGGCATTCAGAGCTGCTGTGTAAATTTGGGCTATCATGCCCTTCCAAGCAGAACTGACATTCCCCGACTAATCTACCTGCCGCGACCATGCAAAATCAGCAGAGTCTGAAAGCAACAGCCACCGCCACAACGCAAAGACCACAGGTATCAAATCTTGTCAGATTATTGGCAAATCTAAACTGCTCATGCTGCGCCAATTCGACATTTTATCAGTAGCTGCTCCCTTTCATAACTTCCCTCACCAAGCTGCATTGCACCATCCTTAGTCCAAAAGATTGAAGGCAGTGGTGGAATAGAGTGAGTGATTGTCTGTGGGTGTTTGCTGAAGTCGAGTCGAGAAATACAGGCCCATATAGGCCCTTGGAGTGCATTAATTTAGCATCTTCAAGGGCCATGTAACCATATCCTAGTCGAGAAAACTTCAATCATCAAACCAACTATGAGACTGGTGCCGTAAAAGGCTTTGTTCAAAACGCTTGACGCATGGCTAGCAGCTACACAGAATCAACGGATTTACCCCAACGTTGCAGTCAACTGTCACTCCCGCATGGAACTATGCCTCCGAACTAGCCAAAAAAGTCACTCTAACTTCTTCGCAAACTGTAAACGCCGCACAAACATGTAAAAGTCTAAAATTCATCTATATCATCCCAAACTTCCAAAACATCATGAGATCCATGAGAACGCAAGTCATCCGAATGATCTTAAATTGAGGAAAAGGCTAATAGAATGTTATACAGTAATTTGAAATCAAAAGCACCATGTAAGTGCAAGATTCATGACTCACGGGCATTATAGGAATTAATCTCCTGTGTTCTAAACTGCATCTGAATCATCTGTTCAAAGTGACACAAACACATATGTAACGCATGTTGGGGCACCTTTCCCGGCAAGTCTCCCCCAGCCAATCTCAAGATTTTGGATCGGTCAGGGTGAGTTCATAACTTGAGGGTAGCATAAAATACATGAAAATACATGAAAACAGATGAAAACGAGTACCAGTATGGACGGCTGGATTTTTTTCAGAGAACCTCACGCTGCGTCCCACATGATGGCTGCCGTGGATGCCTGAACTATTTCACTATTCCAATACATTTGGTCTAGATGGGTATGTCTGGAAATGGGGTATACCCCCAATTATAGCCATTTAGTAGGGATAATGATCAGCAAAACCATTGGGTGTAGGGGTACACTATTTTCAGACAAACCCAGATTTTCTCTAGAACGTGTTGCAAAGCGTGAAGCGTGTGATAGCGTGTGGGGACAGACACCAACTTTCGCTGTTTAATTCCGAGACTCAGGAGACAGCCACAGGGGGCTGGCTCCAAGACCCAAAAGATTCGAAATGGTGGAGCAACTCATCTTGGATCGGCACATGGCTGTGGCTGATCTTATCCCAACCTCAAAGTGGAGCTACGCCGCCAATAGGATAAATTCATTGAATCTGTGCAAGTCCAACAAAGCTACACCAAGTTTCACCAAGTTTGGAGAATGTTTTTGATTCCTGATGGCATCCTCATGAAACAAGAAACTTCATTCAGATGTCCTTTCACCATCTTTCACCAGCATCGACATAAGATGTGTTGCTACAGGCGTCCATGAGTTTCCTTCCCCCACAATTCCCCATGGCACGCTGAGCAACTTCGCGGCTTGTCTCATGATCATCATGATCTTGACGCCGAGAACATCACCGCACTCCATAGTGGAAATGATTCCTTGTCGCCAGCAAAATGCACCAAACATCACCCAAATGTATCCAAATGTGTCCTGGCTTTGACTCAAAAAGGTCAGGAAAGAGGTCTTCAGTATTGAAAACACATGAAAACAAACTGTTTGGTTTTGATGTGCGGTGGGAAAGTTTCGTCTGAATCCGTTGGTCTGGGCAAGGTGCCGCTTCCGAACTTCTGTTCTTCGAGAATGGGAAGGGTGCCGGAGGAACACCTTCTGAGCCTGAGAGCATCAATGGCATCAATGGTCCAGTCTTCCCATGTCATCCTATGTCATCCTCAAAGGCCAATTCTCTACTAGAGAAACACGCATGGAATTGCAATGCCTTGGTCATGCTTCTGAGTGGGCTAGTGATTTGCGGGGCTATGGATGCTTATGGATGCTTATGGGGCAAAAAGCTTTGTCATGCTTTGTCCATATTTGGCCAAAGAAGTCAACTTTGTTCATCCTCAAATGGGTATGGGTCAATGTCAATACCTATAGATCCATTTTTAGTATTTTTTAGTGGGATGAACATCCATTTACCAGCTATTTTGATGTTCACCAGGGGTACCAGGGTTTTGACCCATCCTCAAATCACGATTCGTTTGCTGCTTTTTGCAGCACTCCTATTGGCAGCTGGGGAGCCAAAGACCTTCTTGAGACGATCTTCTTCGGACAATGGCTCTGGGGAGAAAGCCTCCTCGTCACCTGTTTTTAGTCGACTGAAATCAAAGGCCGAATCCACAAGAATGGCTACAGACACTCTATATATCCAAATGCTGATTTTTGGAATATACCATATCATACCATATCTACTCGCTAGATTGGCGATACCTGTAGTTTGGCACTGGTTGCTGTGTGACAAAATAGTTGCTTGAACATGAGGACTCTTCTTGACGCAAACTGGGCGTAAAACACCATTGATGTCTTTGGCGAGGCACCTCGACCACGGTTGGCAGAACGCCCTCTAGTCTGCTGTGTGTAGTCCGGAGCGGAATCCATTGGGCAAAAACGACCTCCCACAAGCGCTTTAAAACCCAAAAGCCCAAAGCTGTGCGCTCAGCCAAAATGGCTGCGAAGTTCCAAACATGGTTTACAGAACAGGACAGACCAATTGAAGGAGATGGCACTGAGCTTGAGATCCAATCCAACAAAATTGCATTCAACTGATTTTAGTTGACTAATATGACTAATTGATACAACTTTCTAATTTTCATGACCCACCGATTCCACCGATTCCATCTCTTCTCAGTGCGCCAGCTTGGGGCACCTCCCGCAGAGGCCAGGCCTGCCTGGGAGTTGTAGTTCCAGGTGTACTGTGGGTTCAAACAAGACAAGATCTTTTGAGGGAACTGTCAACCCACAAGCCCCCATAGCTTTTTGGGAAACATGTACAGTATCATGCAAAAAAGGTCAAACTGTGTCAAACTCATACAATGACATAGCAGTATCATGCGTTATCAGTTATCAGTGTTGATTTCCTCCTCAAAATTGGTCTTTTTAGAAACCAAAGTACTTATCAGTGTTCAAATCAAGACTCAATCTACATTGGTTTCTAAACTTCCAAATCTGAGGAAACAATATCCACCTATCACCTGGAAATCTCACAACCAAGTACCACAGAATTCAGACACTGGACATAGTTGGACAATACAAGTTACAAGTTGATGCGTTCGAAATGAATTTTCCAAGCACCGACATCAATTCTGACCATCGTTCGATCCTGTCACAGTGGTCACACCTCACCAATCGTTGGGTCCCCGACGACACCCCGTACCTGTCAACTGTGGCAAGAAATGAGGACTCTTGGCCCACTGGGCTGTGGTGATCAGCCCATGACATAGGATGTTCGTCTCTGATCGTCGACATGCCATTCTCCAACCCCTTACGTCTCTGTAATGTTTTGTATCTTTTATGATCTTTTATGTATAACTGCCACTCTCAGTTGGAATAGGATTCTATGCTTTAGAAAGATTCCAACCATGTCCCACGATGTCGCAGATCAGGGATCCCTAGTCATGAAGTTTTGCCTTGAGATGACAAGTAGTGAATTGTACTATGTACGAGTACAATTGAATCTAATCGTGTCCACTTCTTGCTGAACAAGCCTTGGGGTCCACAAATCTCAAGAATCTCAGGAAAGGATGAAAAGGGACGAGTACGATCACCAGCCAGGGTGAAGGAACTGCTCTGCCAAGTGAACCAGCAAATGTAGATTTCAGCAAATGATACAGTACATATCATGGCATCAATCATGCCGTGGCATCAAAAATGTCGTCTCTTGATCTCTTGGGCCTCATGGGCTCCAAGTTCCAAGTTCATCCAATCCCATCCGCCTGGCCTGTGGTTGGCTGTCAGTTTGCGCCGCAACCGCCTCTGCAGCGACTGAACTTGGTCACTTTTCTCACCACTGTCTGAATATAGGGCCTTTCAGATGTACTACTGAGTGCACACGTGAATAAAACTGTGACAATTTGCGTTATGTACTTTTTCTTGTCCTGTCTACAACTCTTGCAATATCGCATTTGGTAAATGCCGATCGGTAGTGCTGGATCTTGCCCGAGGATTTTGCTCAGCTGCTTTGGCCAGCAATTCCTGATGGGCGTTTTGATTTGGCACTCGCTCCTGATGGGCTTGAAGCAAATCGATTTCTGACAGCACTCCTCTTGGATCTCTTGGTTTCTCCTTCCCTTCGTTGAGCTCATTCACGAGGTCCATGAAATTCACACTCTGCGACGGCGGAGCAGGCGAAGCAACGGTCTGCTTGGTCTGCTTTGTGGTCAGAGACGACACTGTGCCCTGCCCTTGTTCTTTGTCAAGGAGAGCATAGCTCCTGCCCAAGCTGCCCAAGCTGCCCAAGCTTGTGTGGTTGCCTTGACCTCGTTTTCCCCAGGTGGGCAAGCGCATCACTTGCAACACTGGCAAGTGCAAGACCCCTTCAGGCTGGAAATCTATGTCATGGAAGAAATCACCACCGTGAATGTCATCCACCATGCGGGCTGGTGCCGCCTCCAAGCCATTTGGGAAAGCGCAAATGTGGCGACCGCCTTCGGAAGCAAACAGCTGCAAGCGGTATCCTCCACGGTTGGACAAACCTCCACTGCCCCCACTCTCCTCATTTTTCACAACTTCGACTTCGCCCATGAGCAGTTCATTGTTGGCAGACCCAACAGCGAAAGCCAAGCGTGATGATTTGCCCGATGTATTCACAGAGAAGTCAAATCTACTGCTGAACTCTGCAGCAATCCCTGCAGCATGCGCACTTCGGACAGCTGCTTCTGTACTGGCAAAGCTTCGAAGCATAAACATATGAGAACAATGAGGCAGCTTTTCCTGACAGCGCATAAAGCTGCCACAGTCAAGGTAGATCTCCTCGCCCTCACATGCTGGAACGGCTATTGCAAGCTCGCGGTACGGTCCACATGAAGTATTGCGGAAATCACCCACGCCAACACTCATCAAAGCCTGTGTTTGGATTTCCTTAGTTTCCTTTGCATCCAGACCGAGACGCAAAAGTTTCCAGCCAGCTGGAAGATGTTTTTCCAAGGCACCAGCGCTGGCAGTTCCAAGGATCTGCACAGATTCAGCATCGAACACGGCATGCTGTGCTTCGTCGACCACAGGAAAGGTCCGGAAGAAATCGCCTTCCGCGGCTTCAGCCACTAGCAAGCAGCAAAGGATCGAACCCATCATATAACGATGGAAGAACCACAACAAGTCTGGTGCAGTTTTGGGTTATTGCAATTAATCATCTAACATCATCTAACGAAATAATCTCTGGTCTATGTTTTCCATCTTCAAATGTCGCATGCAACTTGGGTGGAACCCGACACCAATTCCAAAAGAATGTATTTCAATCTGCAAAAAACTCATGAAAGCCTGAAGCCAAGCTTCAGGTTTAACGCGATTGAAAATCCATACATTGCCTGACAAACAGCTGCAGCACCAATCGGCCGACGGACCATATGCACTTCACCCGCACCAGGAAACTATAAGGCTGCCATGAGAGTGGCGAAACTATCCATTCAATCCATTGCCAACCTCCATCTGCTATCGTTACAGCTAGAGCAGCTAGAGTATCTCTCGACAACGCCGCTATCACGAATCCGGTGTTCACATCAAGTTGCAGTGGCCAAGACTGATTTGACTTGAACCATGATCAAACTGAGTGCAAGAATGTGAGTAAAAAGGCACAGAACTGAAACTGAAGCCCTATTACGGTGTGGGGGTGAAAAGAAACATTGACACCTTTGGACCGACATACTCGGATCTGTTGTGTTTTCTATTTGACCCCTATGCACACTACACAGTAGCGGCACAGTACCATCAGTCAGGCACGACTTGAAAGCCACCATGACTGGCTCGGCCTGTGCAGCTTGAGCAATGCTCGCAGCCTCTGGGTGAGAAACTGACCAGATTCGACAGGAGCTGCTTCAAATAGTTTGCTGAAGATTCTTTGGAAGCAGATCTCACCAGCTTTTTGCTGTTTGGAACCTGGCTTTCATCATGTCGGTAGACAAAACAAACCCTCAGTGGTGTCATTGGGTGCCAGGCTGCTGGTTCCCGCAGAGCTGCACAGCTGGCCTTGTTTCCGTGATCAAAGGCCGGGCAGATCAAACGTGAATTCTCATCATCTCCCAATACCTGGAAGCTGTTCTCATAAAACTCAGTCTCTGGCCACGCTTCGATTGGGTTGCAACTGCCGGCTCCTGGAAATTGCAGCAGCGAGTGAAAGCTAGCGCTTCAATCTTTCTCTTCCACAGACTTGGTTGTGATTGCTGCCCCGTTTGATGAAGACCCTCTTTGTCAATTCTGGAGGATATGGCTTGGCGGACAGACTTCCTCCCGGGATTAATAAATGACTAACAAAATAAATGAACAACTACTGTACATATTGTATAATATATATGCTTTGATATAATATATTACAGTCAAATAAACAGTCAATACATATTCTATATAAATACTATAAATTACTGTTATACTATAAACATCTATAAACTATAAACAGTCAATTACGGTCCTATTGTAAGGCAGTGATCAGTGCTGTGGAAGAGCAACGGAAAAAGACAACGGAACTTACGTGTTGTGCAACGGACAAACACAGTCAGGCGACACTGCGCAAGAAACAGATTACGAAGTTGGATCCGATGATTCTTTGCCAGAGAGACGCCTTGTCGCCCCAGACTGAAAGTACTACTACGTAAGTCAATTCCGTGCCAAAAAAAAACACGGTGATTCAGAAAAGCACGCGCAAGATTGCCAATCATTGTGATGCCACAATGCCATCAAGAAACTACACAAAACCTGCAGTCCTTCAGCATATTCACTTGTGGATAGACAAGGGATTCTGTGAAACGAACTCCCATCGTATCGATGTTTTACATCTTTTACAATTGGCCAAGCATGTTCCATATTGCACACTGCCTCGGAGAGAACATTCGGGTCATTTGGCCTCAGCAGGTGAGATTTCTGTAACATCCCTGCGGCATCCTGCGCCTAAAATGTGACCACCGAAGCATCATGGGATTTTGCACCGTGATCTGCTCTGTGATTTATTGACCTTCCTAGGGAGAGCAGCTTCGGGAAATTCTTACAGTACCAGTATCTTCCAAAGAAACCTGGCAATAGCAAGCTCAGTGTCACTCAAGAAACTTTTGTGTATCCTCCAATGTACTTGCAAGCCATGCCACTGCCACCAGGTGCATATGATGCCTCCAGTCAACTCAAATATGTCCAAATGTCAATGTCTATTTCTGTCCATGACTCGAGTCAAATGGAAGATTCGAATGATCGCTCTTGGAGGCCGCAACTGATACTGGAAGTTGTGCACAGGGGTCCAGGCATAGGAATCATTACATGGAGATACATGGAGAAATGTTTCCAGAGGGAAAAACATGGAAAACCTGTTGATACAGCAGCTAAATCAGCTAAAGTAAATTGGCGAAGTTGGGAGCTTTGTATGTCCAGGTCATGTCTGTACCCCGTCCTGCGGTGCTGCGACAATGATTCGCCGATTCGTAGCAGCCATCTGCTCCTGGCCACAGATCTTCTGTTCTAATCTGGTTGGTGGTTTGAACCCCTCTGAAAAATATGAAAGTCAGTTGGGATTATTATTCCCAATATATATATATATGGATGGAAACAAATGTTCCAAACCACCAACCAGTAATGTATTCTAATGCCAAGTAACATTAAATTTCAGTACGTTTCAATCGATCGCTGAGGAATGTTGATAATATGATTTGAATTTGCCCTTGGGTAATCAAACATGGCCAACATGGCTAGCTATGGCTAGCTGTACAGGGTAGCTGGGAAATCCCCTCAGCTTTGGGTCGTGGCCTCGGCCCTTGGCCGCCGCCTTATGTCTCTGGAAGGCACTGGAAGGTCTGGAGGCTGATCCGCGCTCACCTCAGTCCAGGAGATCTTTGAGAGAGTGTAGTACTGGTGCAGCACTGGTGTCGCCTGGTCATGACATGAACCATGAATCAAGGCGTATGGCAAAAGCATGCAGAAAAACCTAATAAAAGCAATACAAAGGCAGTAGAAAGGCATGCAACCATCTGCTTTGGCAAACTCAGGTCACACACCTCTGGTGCAAAGGTGGTTCAATGATTTTGAAATCTTGAGACAGCAGGCATGTGAAGCGAAGCTGTCGCTATCGATCACATGTCATGTTGAATGTCATACATTTGTGAGGCATCATACATGTAAAGTAAAGGCAGTGGCGTCATTCATGTCAAGTCCCTCGTATCTGGCCAAAAAACATCCAAATACTGCCACCAAAGCAAAATAGTTGGCCCTTTGTACTTGTACAGCTCAAGGCAGCAATAGCAGGCTGCTGTCTGCTAGTACTATAAGACCCTCTGCACTCTGCACGAATGCAATACGGAATTGGAAGCTTGGGCACTCACCTACTTCCGCTGCCCGCGCGTATCTCTGCGCCTGTTGAGCAGCTGTAGAATGCATATTGCCAGGCGCTGTCCAGTTGCAGACAATTATGTTTTCTATTGCACATTCAGCGCATTCAGCACATTCAGGAGCCTGAAGAGGTTTAGTCCAGGCTAGAAAATGTTAAGAACCTTTCAGGCAAGACCTATGAAGCTTTTGTTGAGACTCTGCACTGTTCCTTGTTAACACCCTGTCGTGCCCATCATCCTTCCCAACATCGAAAATCATGCGTTTGTCGGCTACACATACTCCTACAGGGGGCTGTTTGTAAAGTAGCAGTCTATTTTTGCTGAAATTGTATGAGTTTACTTCTTTGAAACGTTGATATGTCCTTCCTTGGTCAGTAAAAATGTCAGATTGAGGTTTTTCGCCAGGTCCAGGGCCTGGTTAGCTGCAGAGCTTCTAGAAGCAACAATCCTCAACGCCGCAACGAAGCATTTCCTCTTTGCTCGTTTTCCAAAAACGCATACCTATCTGGGAGGTGCCATATTCTTCATGAAAAAATGATCAAGTGGGTGTTTGGGCATGTTTTATCTTCCCAAACCCTCCATAGAAATCTGCAGGGGCCACTGCGTGCAAGGTGTTCGACTGCTGTTGGTGGCGCATGGTGGCGCAATGTATTGTGACCATTGATAACATCACGTGCACATGTGAGTTCCTTATCTCGTGTTGTGCCTGGAATGTTTTCTTCATAGTCAGTCCCTTTGGAAACAATGGTGACAGCTTTGGTCTGCTTGACCCGTAGATGTAGATCTGTTATTTTGAACGGAACAAGGAACCTGCTCAGCTGAAAGTGAGCTCCCCACACTCCAGATTGGCTGTCCATGGACAGCCTTCGATGACCATACCTCAGGGGCTGGCATGGTCTTGGAATGCACAGTGATAGCTCGCAGGCATGCTAGGTGACTTGACACACGGGAATGGTCTCTGGGTCTCTATTGGTGCAGATCATGGTTCCCGAAAACAGTCCTTGAGTTCAGTCCCCAAGATCTGAAATCCTCACAGAACCGACTACTCTGGGCCTCACACGCTCTGGCATGTTCACCCGTTACTGTGTGCTGTGCCGGCAAGGGCTGCGGGCCTCGTTCCAAGCGACCGTCCCAGAACTGTGGCAACTAGCTGCTAGCAGCTGCTAGCATCCAGGACCTGGTGGCTAGATCAAGACATATCTTTAAATCAACATAAATATCATAAATCAACCGTATTAACTAATTCAAATATATATATATATATATAGATCAATAGATCATAATAGATCATAATAGATCATAATAGATCATAATAGATCATAATAGATCATAATAGATCATAATAGATCATAATAGATCATAATAGATCATAATGAATATTGAATGATAATGACAATAATTATATGATAATGACATCCCTGTCCTCAAGCAATTTGGGACTGGAAATGACTGGAAACTGTATCAAAATAGAACCCATTCGAACCCCCTTGCCTGACCCGTTGCTAACATTTGGCGAGGCAACGGCCGCCTCAATTCCGTGTGCCGCTTTCTGACCATGGGCCGATGGCCGGTCAGAAAGAATTCCTGAATATTGCTGAAACATCCTTCTAAGTAGTCAAAATCTCAAGGTCAATCAAGATCAATCAAGGTCAATCAATGGTCAATCAATGGTCAATCAATGGTCAACTTCAATGAATTTCATCCCAACGTTGCGAAGATCAAAACTGTGGTTCAACCGTCATTGCCTCAAAACTGGGTAGCTGGCTGGCATGGGATTCACCACCGGGGTGCTGGTTCCACTGCCTGGACCTGGCGGTGCATTACTTTTTTGGACTCTTTGGACTCACAACTTCATTTGAAAAGAGATAACATACATATATATATATATAATATAATTATAATATATTATATTATATACGTATATATAACTATATATATGTGTATATACAATATACACACACTGTTTTGTACAGTTTTGTCATAACATCACACTAAAATTGTTGATCCTACTTGTAGACACCACGACATGAATTGCCTTCCGAGCTTACATTTCTTGTCTCTTTCTTGCATTCAGTGTTGAAGTCATGGTACAGGTCACATCCCTGACCCCGGCCACCTGTCTGTGGGGGCAAGGCAGGTGCAATGCCAGACCTAGTTCGCACCAGAGCCGGTACAGCAGAAAAGAATTCATTCAGCGAGGGACCATATCAAGGCATGGAGCATCAGATGCAATACGAAAGATCAGCCGCGTCATCAGATTCATCAGCAACCTAGTCGAGACATGTCAAGACTTTGTAGATTAACCATGGCTCCCGGGCGGAGATGTTCGGCTCCGTTGCGAGTCCTGCTGCTGTCAGAAATGTGCAGTGCATCAACGTAACAATGGAGGAGGCTGGAGCACTTTAAAGGACCTAAGGATCAGCAAAGTGTGAGGGCAGCTTCACAACCTCGTGAACTCTGTCAGAGCGAAGAAAGCAATTGGGAATAAGTAAAAAAATATGTAAAAATCGACTTGTACTTCCCGTCAGCCCATCATCTTTCTGTCCTGCAGGTCTTTCACGATGATACTCAAGTTCTCCACTTGAAGATCACCGGCGCGCACCTGTTTCAGCTGAGCTTCAGTTGTGCTCCGTCGAATCGATGGTGCAAGTGGTACGTGTTTCGGGATGTTTCTTGCTCTTCAAATATGTGTTCTGTTGAGATGTCAAGACCAAAATGACCTTGCCACCAAAAGGTAGCTATGGATATCTACGTGTCATGCAAAGCAATGCCACTGACAAAGAAAGTATTTAGAGACAAAAGCCTCAGTGTCTGGAGCCGACGCATCCCTGAAAAAGGGATACATCGGATACAGACAGTCAAAGCCCATGTAGTCAATACGTGTCAATGCTGTCATCCTGCCCGAGTCTTGAATTTGCTCTATGTCTGGCCTTCCAACTTCCATGTGTAGCCCATGTGTGATGCCCAATCCGAATCCAACCCGCCACAATGCATCTTGGGAATCTCAAATGGTAACCTTTCGTCCCCAAAAAATGATCTTCCAGGCCTGGTTCTGCAGCTCAGCATTTTGGCGACGCAGCTGCGCAACTTCTTGTCGAAGATACCTGGAGTGCAACTGGACTTGGCACCTCCAACATCAAAATATCGCTGTACGGTGCCAGCTCGCAGCATGGTGCATGGTGCCAAGATGTGCCAAGATGTGCCAAGATGTGCCAAGGGACAGGATCTGCACTCTTTCGGCTGCTTCCCTCTTTTGGGGCTTCCGTGCAGCCTCGGAATCCACAACGACAGTTGATGTTAAACCAGCCACCATGACCCCATCCATCCTCGGCACTCCAGGTGCCCAGCTTGCGGTGACCTGGGTTTCGTGTTTTGTTCGGCTTGATGTGATGTGGCTTGAAATCTGGATGAATCTGGGAATGTTTCGACATTGGCTTTTATGGTTGGTGTCAAAAACAAGTGGCCCCGCAGCCAACAGAAAATGATGGACTTCTCCAAAACAAGGATGAGAATTGGAGAAGCATCCGAAGCGGGTGCCAGAAAGCCATGGCCATTAATTACTGGTGGTTTGCGTCCGCTCCGAACGTCTCCTTTGTCACACACTTTGGTTGGTTCACCTAAAATCTGCAGAAACTGCAAAATACTGCAACTAGTAACAAATCATAAGAATTCCATACCCGGAATATCCCGAGAAATTGATCCCAACCAGTCACAATTCTGACTCTTGGGGCTCAGACGTTTGTGTGGTCAGCACTGAAGGCCGTACCTGGCCATCTGTGGATCGCGGTGCCTAGGGGCCTAGGACTTCAGTGCTGAGTGCCTAGGACTTCAGGATACATGAGGGAAATCGCCTTGTCCATGCTGTCACCACACGGCATCACTGTTGGTTTTGAGATGTTCTGAGACTAGCTGAGCAAATGAAATAAATGAATAGTGTTGCTCACTGCCAACAGCAGCTCTGGAACACCTGATTCGGCACAAAAAGCAAGCTTCTTCGTATGTCGAGTATGTTCCAAGCCAATTTGATCAATTTGTATGTCCAGAGTTTCAGCCAAAAAGTGGACATGTTCCAAGCGTTCTTCTCAACTCAACCGTTGCTCACCTCTGGACTTCGCCCATTCACGCCATCTGATGCTCCTGCCACAGCACATTAGTCTCCGGTCTGCGGGTCTACGCAAAGGAATGCAGCGTTTTCAAGGCAACTGTTGAACATTCAAAAGGCTTTTTGCTTTGAATCTACTACCAATGTAGAGACACGTGCACAACACCAAATGCATCAGCATCTATTCATATCTATCTATTCATATTCAATCATATCAATCATATTCATATCTGTATATATATATATATATTATATTCATCTTCGTGCATATCCATTCAGTCGGATTCAATAGGGCGAAAAGCACTTCCTCAAAATGTTTCCGCCTAGGCTGGCACCCAAGAGCGGACGACTGGAAGGACTTAAAGACCTGAGAGATTTCAAGCCAGAAAGCTGAAAAAGACTGACCGTCGTAAGGATGGAGATTTCAAAACCCACCGCATTTGAAAACATCTCCTAATGTTGTCTAATGTATTCTAATTCTAATATATTCTAATCATGTTTAACAGGACTCTGGAATTTCCCCGCTGCTACCATGCTTTGCTTGTGAAAACCTCCAAAACCAGCTGCCAAAGGCGGTGAAATTCAGAAAAGAAGCCGGACAGAGCATTGCACAAAACAGGTCTGTTACCCTCTGGTAAACTAACATAGCTATGGAAAATCACTATTTCTAATGGGTAAATCCACTATAGATGGCCATTGTCAATAGCTATGTTAGTTTACCAGAGGGTAAATTCCCCTCATTCCATCGTCCAATCATCTCGGCTCAAGGTGCGCTGGGCTCTCGAACCCTGAGCGGCCTGATCTGGTTCCGATCACACCCTGGCAGCTCCGCAAAGCGCGCATTGAGAAAGGATGGTCGACATTAATGCGATGGATGAGGATGGCAGGCAAGAGCCACATTCCCAGTCTCAATATGCAATATATTATAATACTATCAGGTAGATGCCATAATTATACTATACATCCCAACATGAGATGTCAGTTGCATGCCTGCACAAGGACTTACCGTAATGCACGTCGATGCCCGTCATGGTTTGACAGTTTATCCCCTCACCTGGAAACCATCCACAGACTGTGCGGTCATCAAGGGCCGAGAACTGTGGGAAGGAGACCTGCAAGAATTCCGCCAAATCAATCCAAATCATGCAAAATCCCATCAAGATCATACTCAGATCATACTCAAATGATACTGAGATCATGCTGAGATCCACTGAAGGGCTTGAATTGAAGACGTAATCTTCTGATTTCGATGTCCGACACTTTGTCAGCCCCTCCTTGGCTCCCCGACCCTGGAACCAGTCGACCACTCCGAGTAGCTGCCCTGCCACACAGAATGGGCGTTCGTGCAACCCCCAATTCGAAGTGTTTACATACAGCAGGTGAAAAACATTGAAAAACATTGAAAAACCATCAGCCAACCAGAAACACGAGAAGATTCTTGCTTATCAATCCGACGATTCAACCAACCATTTTTTGAGTCAGAGCGAAAGATAGCGAAAGTATACCAAATAAATCCTTAAATGGCAGTGTGTCAAAACCTTGTACCCCTGGTGAACATCAAAATAGCTGGTAAATGGATGTTCATCCCATAAAAAATGGTATTAATATGTATTAATAGGTATTGATCCATACCCAAATAACCTCAACTAGCACGGCTGTCCTCAACGGGCTGCGTGTCCCGCTGCTTGCTTGAGCCGCCTTGGTGTGCCAAAGGAGTCTACACATGTGCCGTCATGTGCCTGTTACATCTTCAAGAATTATGAAAACTGTTGTCCTTTCGGATGTCGCATCTCTTGGAAAGATGGTTTGCAAAGAAGCTACCCAATTGCTTGCTCCGAGTGCTTCTGCCATTCCAACTTGGCGGGTAGCTGATGAGTGGCAAAACTGGAGGAAGTATCGCTCCATTCACTCACCAGTTTGAGGCTCGGTTAGGTAGCAACTTGCAGCAGGATGAAACTTCCATCCCGACAAATTACATTACCATCAAGTGTGTTTTCCGTTGTCATGGCAAGTGTGCCGCGCTTTTCATTGGTCTTTCCAAGTCTCGAACCGCGGGCGCAGCACTCTTTGCTGGCCTGAGATGGACAGGGTGCAGCAGCGCAGCAAGGACAATGTCTGCTTCAAACTCTTGACGAGCAAAAGTTCGCCGGCTGAGCAAGAGATAGCAAGAGCACTCACCCCAGAAGTGCAGTCAAATTATGTCAAATTGCTCTGTCGATCCGATGCTGTGACTCAAACAGGGACCCGACTCAGAAAGTTGTTTGACTTTCACGTAGAGTCTCTTGATGACCTGACAAGCTCTTTCACCTTTTGCGTGCTTCGATGTTCGAGGGGACAGCCCCAGGAGCTTATTCCATCCTGATCCATGCCTATGACGAGCGACTCTGCGCCACACCAGCCTACGGCCTTAGGGACGGCTGCGAAAAAATTGGGCCTGGTCCTTCTCTGCCATGCGAGCTCTCCAGAGGTCCAACTTGGCATCAACCTCGGGGGAGACATTTGATCATTTCCAGCCTCCTCCTCCTCCTCCTCCAGTCTCCTCCAGTCTCCTCCTTCTTCTCACCAGCAGCATCAGCATCAGCATCATCATCATCTCACCATTACCATCACCACAGTGATTGATAGTGACTGCCTGACAGTGGAGTTTTTTTCTGACTGCAAAAGTGACTGGGAGACTGGGAGAATCCAAGAGCGAGGCAGCCTCTGTGATGAGTTGAATCTCATTGGCGACCTGTTGCAGTGACGGTTGGGTCTGCCACAGGGGGCGCGACTGTGCCATGATGTTAACATCCAAACATATCCAAACTATGTGGATTATGGATTCAAAAAACATCAAAATATCTCCCAATCTATATATGATAGTGGTGTCAGTGGATACGAATTAGCTGGGTATCTCCACTCAAAACAGCAGCCCACAGTGTAAAAGCCCTTTAGCTATGTTCAAGTTGTGTGCCGCTGGGCATCTCCCCACTGAAACAAAGTTCTAGTACCAATGGCTGACCATGGCAGACCGCAAGGACAACATCCATATCTACAATGTGTTGCCAATGTGAATTACATGGGTCATTAAATGTCCCCATTGAACATCACCCAACCATTAGGTATATGGTCTATAATGGCTACTATAAGGTGATGTCCAATATTCCCAAAATGGGACAGTTACCAACCCCTGAATTAGATTGAGACACTACCCCAACCATCGGTAACCATCGTCAATTCCTTTTGACCGACCCGGTGGTGTCACCCAACCTCGCTCCACCATCGCTGGACTTCGCTCTGAGGCACCTGAGCTGCATCAGGCCACTCCCAATAAGACGAAACAACAGCAATACCAGACAAAACACGAAAAAAACGTGTACAAAACTAAACAAAGCAAGTATCAAGTACATTAACATAGACCCGGGCAAGCCGGCGGCGGAAGTTTCCCAAACATAAATGACCTATAGTTCAAAGACACCCTGTCCCGACCGTGTCCTTCCCTCGACACTCCACACCTCACACTGCACAC
>Ga0126342_10006150_pt1 | contig 21219 bp, 18 predicted proteins | sample Cyp1metagenome_FD_92528 | JGI IMG/M metagenome (GOLD analysis project Ga0126342, IMG submission 92528) | Coral microbial communities from Lord Howe Island, Old Settlement Bay, Australia - Cyphastrea 1 metagenome | ecosystem: Host-associated > Invertebrates > Cnidaria > Coral ...
TAATCTTATACGGACACCGGATGAGTTGGGACTTGTGCAGGGGGGGTCCGACGCATGATGAGATAGGACTTGGCCACACCGGGGTATCTTTCACAAGTCCTAAGTCACTCGCTTGAAATATATCCATACAAATCTTCAGTACTCAAACAATAAACGCAAACCCCAAAGTGGTCATTGTTTGACTGGCAAGGCAAATCTACGCCCTCTTCTGCGCACTAAATCTCTTGGATGTTCCAATTCCAGGTCATTGATCCACAATGATCCACAGCACACATCACCTGCTGCGATGGACTGCAACCACCACACCTGACATAAAATAAGCCCAGCTTGGGAATTCCTGATGGCAAGAATTGTAAACTTCAATCACTTTAATCAACCTAGCTATTTGATGTTGGAATGATTGCAACTGTCGTCTGACAACTATCAAAATCACCCCTTGGGATCAGCCAAGGGTGGCCCAGGGACATGCTTTGGAACGCTTCAGAGACGTCCAATTTGATGCCATTTTGGGCTGGGACTTCCACGGATTCCTGGTCGAAGTTGGGCTGGGACCCAGACGTGGGATGGTTTTTGGACCATGATCTGTTCATCTGTTGTGCTTCAGGGCATTCAGAGAGCCTGCGGAAATTCCAGAAACAAAACATATGATGAATGACACCTGCAAATTTCCCAGGTTACAAAGAATAAACGACCATCCACATTTAATCTACAACCCTGCTTGAAGTTAGCGCTCTGCAGTTTGGGTACGGGAAAAACATCCTCACCCACAGCATTCCTCATTTGGGTATGGAGGTGTCGGGTGAAACACTGACCATTCAGGCTCAGTAATATATTTGGAACGGGCGAGCAAGCGCCATGTGGAATCATTTCATCATCACCTGCACTGCCTATGGGGGAAGCCTCCCGAAAGCACCTAACAATCAGTACAGTGATTAAAAATAAACCCGAGACATGGTACTGTCCTGGCAATGCATGAGAGTTCCCACACCTCCTTTTATGCCCTGTGGCTGATTCTTTTTGATCACCCATCATTTGCTTGGTCGGCCATGAGGTCACAAGTATCATAGTGCTTGTATATACACATGCACACCCCCAACACGCACACAAATACAAAAACACCCACAGACCCACACACATACACACGGACCATACATATATTATATAACAATATCCAAGTATTATACTTACAAAACATATATAGCATCTATACTTGTGCAAAGCACCTTATACGTATATATATATAATATACATACACATAATATGCACACAGTAACCTGTATACATATATGCAATATATCCATATACGTATATATATATATATATATAATAGTGTTACCAGTAGTGCCGCACAAGGCGGTGGCGGAAGTTTCAAAAATAGGAAACCTATAGGAGAGATTGGTTGTTGTGAGTCAGGGATGGCAGAGCGAATCCACTGATGGACCGAAAGGTGCTTGAGGTCTCCGCTCTTTCTCTCTCTTTCTCTGACTATCTACCTACCTACCTATCTTCTATGTATCTGTCTATCTATCGATCTATCTATCTCTCTCTCTCTCTTTCATCTAATTACCTATCTATCTATCTATCTATCGATCTACCTATCTATCTATCTAGCTATCTGTCTATCTATCTATCTATCTCTCTCTCTCTCTCTCTCTGTCTCTCTCTCTCTCTCTCTCTCTTTCATCTGTCTATCTGTCTAGCTGTCTACCTGTCTATCTGTCTATCTATCTATCTATCTGTCTACCTGTCTATCTGTGGTGCAGTGTCATTCAATGTAATGTAGTGTAGTGTAATGTAGTGTAGTGGAGTGTAGTGGAATGTAGTGTAGTGTAGTGTAGTTTCGTTTAGTGGAGTGTAGTTGTGTAGTCGTAGTTGTAGTGTAGTGGAGTGTAGTGTAATGTAGTGAAGTGAAGTGGAAGGTAGTGTAGTGTAAGTGTAATGTAGTGTAGTGTAGTGGAGTGTAGTGTAATGTAGTGTAGCGTAGTGTAATGTAGTGTAGTGGAGTGTAGTGGAGTGGAGTGTAGTTGCGTAGTTGTAGTTGTAGTTGTAGTGTGGTGGAGTGTAGTGTAGTGTAATGTAGTGAAATGTAGCGAAGTGTAGTGGAAGGTAGTGTAGTATAGTGTAATGTAGTGTAGTGTAATGTAATTTAATGTAGTGGAGTGTAGTGGAGTGTAGTTGTGTAGTTGTAGTTGTAGTGTTGTGGTGTGTAGTGTAGTGTAATGTAGTGTAGTGGAGTGTAGTGTAGTGTAATGCAGTGTAGTGTAGTGAAGCGAAGCGAAGCGACATCTGAACCTCCAAAAGTGGTCCGAACCCCTGGTGTTTTTAACATTTTGACTTCCAAATGTGCTTCGCGCCAGAACGGCGTGCACTTTTTCGACATCTCAACTTCCAAAAGTGGTCCGAACCTGTAAGTTTTTAACATTTTGACTTCGAAATGTGCTTCGCGCCACAACGGCGTGCACTTCTTCGACATCTCAACTTCCAAAAGTGGTCCGAGAATGGTGTGTTTTGTACATTTTCACTTCGAAATGTGCTTCGCGCCACAACGGCGTGCAATTGTTCATCTCTCATCTGGCCAGCTGGCTCCGCACCCGCCGCTTTGGCGAGCCTACTTTTCGACCCTCCTGAGCCACAAATCATTGGAAAAACACAGTGTTTCGCGACTTTCCTACCTTTTCGCGTATCTGCATCTGCTTTCTTCTGACTCTTTCTCTTCTCTGATCTACTCTCTTCTACTCTCCTCTTCTCTCTACCTCTGCCCAGCTCTGCTTTTCATCTGTCCATGTTGTCGGAAGTTTGACTTCTAAACTTCCTTCGATTACTATTATTTTGAATGTTTAAAGGATTACATAGATACGAGCTTGATCCATGCATGTTGGCACCTCCGCATGGCGCTCCAGAGACGGCTGGATGGCCTGGCAAGAATGACAAAGTACATGCATATTATGTCATATTATGTCAAAGTATATGTCATATTCAAGATCAGAACTGCGCAGATATTCTATGACATTCTCCACCTTCAGGGCCCAGGCCTGGATGGCCGTGAGGCCATCACCAAAGGTGACACTCGCCATCGCGGGGCAGTTCTTGGATACGGATTGAAAAGTCGCGAAAAGTTGAAATAACGATCAACGTTCAGGCAAATATAGCTAACACACACACACACGCGCATGCATTTCTTTATATATATATATATATATATATATATATATATATATAGATATATGCATAATTACTGTATGTGGTGTATATATATATATATATATACACATGTATTGTATATAATATATATGTGTATATCTCTCTCTCTGTGTCCAATCATCAATATGTCCAATCCAAAAAAGAACTTCAGGTGTATATATATATATACATATAAGAGTAATTTGATAGGAAACTTCATTAGCTGCATCAGTTGTTGCCACCGGGACGACTGCACCGTATCTCTGAGTCACACTTCGGGCGGGCGGATTGCGGGCGGATTGCTGGCCAAGGCTGGCACTCCCAGTTCCGGCTTCTGCACGCTCATAATCAAGCTAATGAGTAACGATCAAAAATATATGCGATCAACCGTGTGGTTCATTGAGACCACAAATTCATTCTATTTCATTGTTCTGAAAATTCCCATCAAAACAACGCCAAATCATCGCCCAGATTTAACTCCAAGAGCCAAGCCTGACCAGGCAAACCACTGGTGACAATGCCGGCGTCAATCAAAACTGGAGGGTACAACTGGGTGCAACTCGCTATCCAAAAGGCGGGGTGGAGCTTGGTCCCAGCCCCATGGATCCCCATGGATCCCCATGGAGCGGTTACCTTTGACCATCCCAAAAACCCACGACTCGCGGTGAATCCGCCTGGATGGGGTTGGTCTCTTCACCTTCAACTGTGGTCCTGTAGGCCCGGAGCATCCTGTCCGACCTCAACATGCCTCCACATGTGTGACTCAATTTCAGGCGAGGTAACCTCCAACTGGAGATGGCTGAAATCACACACATTCCTGCAAGTCATTGAGGATGCTTCGTGCTTTTGAGTTTGCCCAATACCGGGTACCGGTGAACATCATAGAACCCCGAAAAAGCAGGGGATCAAGCACAAAGAAATGACACATATTTATTGTATGTCCATTGGTGCTCCATTATTCTACGCATATCTAAACCAATCCCTTCCCTCAAATGGCCCCTCAAAATGAATAGGCCCTATCCATTCCACCAGGTATATACCTATCATATTGGTTGTATTTTCATGAGCATTCACACCCACATTTAAAGAATGATATAATCATAATGCGTATTAAATCATCCTGTGTGCAAATGTTGCATATGTACAAGATCAGGGCGACAAGATGTGGTAAACCCAACAATAAACCATCCCCAATCAGGGCCTATAGGGGGTCTATTGGGTATACGCCAAACCTCTATGAACGCGATGATTTACAATAGCATATAGTAGCCAAGAATAGCCCCTATGGTGTCCTCATCCTCGCAGCTGTGGTCACCACCACCAGCAATTCCAAGGTGAGATGCTCGAAACCATCGCGCAAGCCTTAAATTCATGGACAACAATCATTGATCTATGGATCCATTGGTCTGTTACCATACCAAAACTGGCTTGAACCATGCTGAACCATGACAAGTATGAACATCATTTTTTTCCTGGATAGTATGCTAGGAATCCCAATCCCCCTGACCATGTTATTTATGTTAAACAATTCCTGACATAGACCCCCTCAATGAGTAGATCCAATGGTGAACCAGCGTTTCTTTTGGGGCATTGATATTAGGGCGAAGGGATCAGTTATGAAATGGCCATGTGCGCAGCATTCAGATTTGTTCAGTTATACCTGAGCATTTAACAAACATATAATGCAGATTCTGGAGGGTAGCGAACGGCTCTGCAATCTATTAACCATTATTGACCCATGGTTCATTCATCCAAAGGAACCGAGCGACCTTCGAATGGAACACAGACGGCTCAGTGGTGGAAATCAGAATGATCTTCAACATCTTATGTAATTATAGCTTATTCGACTGCATCGGAACCGTCAAAATTTATGACCTGCGGGAAGAATTTCTACAATCCACGAAAGGAAGGTACCTCAGCAAAACAATACAAGTATTTCGGGAGAATCAATTGCTTGGGCTTGCACAATTCAACTGCTGTAATTTCAATTCCGCACATGTTTTTTCAAAAGCCCCAGGTGGCGCAGCAGTTCTTCCCGCTTCACCCAAGGCTGGCCCAAGGCCTTCAGGCATGCGGTCCACAACTTCATAGATCATCACCTCTTCCTGGCGATGGCATCCAACTAATATTTCACAAGCTGAATGAAGAAACAAACTGCCCGCTTTTCGTTTACCATACTTGTTTCATCCACAGGATAGTTGAGGCATGTCTTCATAATCCCATATACATCCATATGTCCGTTGAATGGGACACACACATGTATATATATATATATATATTATATATATTATATATATATATAGATTGATTGATAAATAAAGCGCCAAACATGTCCACCTGATAATGCCCCATCCACTCCTCTGTTTGGACAAGCTCGCTGATCCTCAAAGAGCTGGTCATTGCCCAGCGGGAGTTCATTCAAAAACATGATAAAACATGCATCCTTAACACCTCCTGAATGCCTCAAAACCTGGGAACTAACTCCAATTTATACATATCTCTCTCTCCCTTTGTGATGGCATTTGCTAGGGTGTGAGATATTCAACAACTTGAGAAAATCTACGAGTACATGGATTTAACTTGATCTTGTCCAGCGAATCTGCTTCCAGCTCTGCTTCATGACTTGCCCAGGAACTCTTCAGGGCTGAAGCGGATGCCGTTCATGGACAGCACATGCAAGGCCATTTCCAAGACCTGCCGGTGAATTTGCAATGGATGAAAGTCATGACATGGGATTTGATTTAATTCTCATTGAGATGTCTTGAGGTATACTGATGACGTGGATAAACCATGATAACCAACAAATAATACGCAATATCTATCCATATCTATCCAACTTTTCAGTGACTAGACATCAGCAAAGGGGTCTGAGGATAGAAATTGCCAGGGTTGTACATATTTAGTGAGTCTCGTTGTTTTTTATTTCATCAGAACAACACCCTGATGTGCTTCATGATGCTCGATCGTCTCTCATTGTGTTCCAGTAATTTCTTTATATTCCTCTCAACCCAGGCTCATTATTTGTCTATATCGATTTGATATCATACCTATAGGTCCACTCCACTTGGAGGACGAAAAAAGTGCCGCAATTCATTGTGGCATTTTTTGGCCGCAATGCCCAAAAAAAAGCCGCGGCAACTAAAAGACGCCGTGGCAGCACAAAATGGCACAAAAATGCCGCAAATCAGAAGCATGGTTGTTGACAACATCTTGGTTAAATGCCCAGCAACTATACATTCTGCAACATTCAGCTCCTCCCAGTCTCTCGGCTATGCCATGTCACCCATCAGACTTTGTTTAGTTAGCTGCAAGGCAAAGAGGTGCAAATACAATGAGTTTGCAGCAATTGGCAAAGAACAACGCTGCGGCTATGTGAGTGCAATTGCCAAAAACTATCCAACAAAAACGCAACGAAATCATTGAACTATTGCAGCATTTTATGCGACAATTATATATGCCAAATTACGCCGCAGTTATGCCAAAATACGCCGCAGTTACTCCACAAGTCTTAGAAATTTTGATTGACCTGACCGGGGACGTGCGAAAAAAACGTGGCTGTCCAAACTTGCAAAGTAATCCCGGATTACAAGAGCCACAATTTCGGTCGGACTTGTCCGAAGTACTACCAGCTCGCATTGGGACAAAAAAAGTCAAAGTTGCTGACTAGGATGAAGTGAGACACTGAACAAAATGATGAAACCAAGTGCTCCAGCTCCTTGCATATTCTTGTTTAGGAGCCAGAAATAAACGCCGCAGCAGAAACTCAAAAACGCCGCAAGTTTGAAATTACGCCGCAGCACGGTAAAGCGTACTCTTAGCAAAAAGTGCCTCCAACAAGGATCTAGGTACATGTGCACAGGAAAACTCCAGCACAGAATGACGCGAAAAATATGGATGGTATAGTGGGTGCACTAGGACATAAGTCAGCCTTTCAAGATCTTGCAAGTCTGCTTGTCAATCCTGGCAGGCGTGGCTACTCTGTAACATCGATTTGGAATCCCAGACTCCGGCAATGAGACGAGCACGATTTTCCCCTTTACACCAGGGTACTTTGCCCCAGTTCTCGTCTCGCACACGATATCAACGAATAGTGCAGAGCTCGTGGTGATTAACGACCATGAACGACCAGATCCAACAGGTCTAATCTTTCTATGACCTATTGGACCTATCGGACCTATCGCAACGCTTCTTTTTGCGCATCTTCTCTCATTCTTTGATGGACATCTTGGATCAGGCTGTTGAATTGCTCGATGGTCATCCCTACCTGAGGGTATTGGCAAACGGGCGCAAGTCAAACAAATCCTATCCCAATGAACATCCCACAAGTTTGTGGTTCACCCACTAAATTTGACTCATTGAGGGTATGGCACGTCTGGGGAAAGGGTCCTGACTGGGTTGTTCCTGCAGCGAATTCGAAGCGTAAAGTGCAGAGCATTTTGATATACAGGTTGCCTGGCCTATGCCTTCTATCTTCGTCATCTCTCATTAGCTGCCACACTCATTCTACTAACGCAACATCATTAGGGCTGCGCTTGCATCATCCTGGATCAGTCTGCAAATTCTGTGATTCCCTTCTATTGCAACTGCCTCTTGATCCAAGTTGCTTGCATCAAGTATCTTTGTGATTCTTCCAGAAAGTCCGGGTTCAATTCCTCAGACAGCATGCAGTCGGATATATGTCTAGCAATATCTGCCAATCGTCAGTCACTAGGTGTGTCATGCGTGCAGCACTTTTCTACGTCTCAGAAGGTAAAACAACATGGAATCCCTGAATTTCCTCACTTTGGATCAACGAATCATAACGAATCTAGTTAGCAAGTCACCAATCTGCAGGAAACCTAAACGAGTCGTCTTTAGGATACCTATGAACAATTATATAGAATAGATTTGATGTTTGAATGGGATGATGATGCTGATTGCGGTGATGGTGATGGTGGTCAAGCGTCCCCCATCAGCTGGAAGCGGGTCATGAAGATCTTCCAACGTTCCTGGCTGTCGGTGGTCAAGCGTTCAAATGTACAGCACTCTAACAGGCCCAACCCAATCGTGAACGACCCCACAAAAAGTACTTATAAGCAAAGAAAACACAGCCCGCAAAACACTTGGCTTCAGTTCTGTTTCAACCAGAAGGGGAGACGGAAACCAGAACCAATGCAAGGCGCTTGGCTGTTGGAAAACATGGACCCTTGGGCCTGAACCAAAGCGATCTGATCCAAGTAGGCTTCCTTTCCGCGAGGATCAAACTGGCGGTAGTTGCTTCCTAAACCTCGGATCAGGTGACCGGCCGCTCTCTCTCTCCCTGCATCGCCAGGGACTCACTGATCCTCACTGTCATAGTAATAGGGGCACACGGTCGCAGGCAAAAAAAACATGTTTTTTGCGTTTCAGCAGCAGGTTTGATCAGTGCTACCACTCCGCTGGTGTCCCATTTTCCCAGCACCAAGACGCTGATTAAAGCCTGGTGCTCTGTAGTCAAAGTCTTCAGCCTCAGTTCTTTTTTGTGCCTTTCGGTTCTGTGGCACTGGCTCCACGCTGAAAGATCTGAAAGGCAAGAGACTCTTCCTGCACCAACTCACTTTGGAGTGCCTCAGTATGGCCATCCAAATGCTCATGCCGAGAATGTTTGGCCATGCCATGCTGTGACTAAATACGAGGAATCAGAATCTGTGTGATTGAACCGATGGCAAAACTCCGCTCACTGACTCACTGACAGGACGTTTTCAGGAAGGCTGGGAGGTCACGGAATCCCAACTACCCGGGTGGCTGAAATCCCTCCAGCAATGATCCTGTATGATTTGGTCAAAAATATGCATCTGATGGCTCTCCAGCTACAACCCCTGGCGATATGCCAAGATACCTCGCTCCCTTCAGCGACAAAGGAAGAAAATTTCTTCATATCCGACAGGCTCATAATCTCAGTGCATGACATGGCCGACATGGCGAGTGGTGCTCAACTGATTCACCTGGCCAATTGGATCCAATCGCTCAGCTCCTGGCCGTTGGCAGTGATTGACTCGCCTGCCTTTCATGAAAAGTGCTGCAAGTATCGAGTCTTCATACAAATGGAATCAAATGACATTAGATCAAACTCGTAAACGTCCACTATGTTTTTGGTTCGTTCATTTCTCAAGTGTAAAAATGCAACTTGGACGGCCACAAACCAGATCGGTGTAAAACTGGGATCCTTCTAACCCTAAGTCTCACATAAACTAAACTAACAACTGATCGGCGCTATACCATGCACATCATGTGCTGGACGTGTATGGAAAACAACACATGACACAGAGCGACGGCTCTTATTTGCGTATATGGAAAGTAGTATTCGGGCGTACCCCGGTTTGTCAAAAGCATCATATTTAGCTTGTAAAACGAGGTAGGAACACCCCGAGAACGAGGTAGGCAAAAACGTTACGAGACTGGAGAACGAGGTAGGAACACTCCGTCAATTCCGTTATGTAACAAATATGGTTCGCAACTCAATATAAATGAGCAATAAAGAAATATACACGCACATGAAGGCTGAGAGCGCAAAAAGGGTATATAGGTCTTGGGTCATACTAATCCAAAATAAACTAGCTCAAAAATGACGCTGAGCGGCTGGATCTTCATCATGTTCCTAAGCTGCAGAGGAAAAGTGTCAATTGTTTGGAGGCATCCAGGCATCCATCATCAACAGCTGCTGCTGGTGGGCACCATGGACACACACGCACATATAATATATATATATGTGTATAACATGTAGACATATATATATATATACAAATGTATATTTATAAATATACATGTACATGTAAAATATATCTATACATATATATTAAACTTGTAGATGCACAATACACATGTAACATATGCATCTACAAACACATGTCTGTGACTTTTTGTTTCGTAAGGATACTATTATATATACACGCGTTGAAGGGTATTCAAATACAACTATGTATATATATATATATAAATACAAAATAGCACAGGTGATGGAGGTTTTCATGCATTTCGATACCAGCGCACATGTAATTGCATATATGTTTGAACAAGGTCTGCGAGCGTGCCTGTGCGCACACGATTATCAAATCATTTGCAGGGATCGCCAAAAAAAGAAGCGTAGTTTACTATGATTGCCGAAGGAAGTTTTGAAGTCAAACTTCCGACAATATGGACAGATGGAAAAGCAGAGGTGGGCAGAGTCAGAGAAGGGAAGAGACGAGAAGAAAAGAGAAGATCAGAGAAAAGAAAGAGCCAGAAGAAAGAAGATGCAGCTGCGCGAAAAAGGAGAAAAGTCGCGATTTACTATGTTTTTCCAAAAAAATGTGGCTCTGGAGGGTCGAAAAGTAGGCTCGCTAGAGCGGCGGGTGCGGAGCCATCTGGCCAGATGAGAGATGAAAAACTGCACGCCGTTGTGGCGCGAAGCATATTTCGAAGTCAAAAGTGTTAAATTAAAAACTTACAGGTTCGGACCACTTTTGGAAGTTGAGACGTCGAAAAAGTGCACGCCGTTCTGGCGCGAAGCACATTTGGAAGTCAAAGTCAAAAGTGTTAAAAACTTACAGGTTCGGAGCACTTTTGGGCGTTCAACCGCGCCACTCGACACAACAACGACAGCAACCACAACAACAACAACAACAACAACTACTACTACTACTATTACTACTACTACTACTACTACTACGAATCCTACTCCTACTCCTACTCCTACTCCTACTCCTACTCCTTCTTCTACTATTACAACTGCACCTACAACAACTACAACTACGACTACAAGTAACTACACTACACTACAACTACAACTGCAACTGCAACTCCACTACACTCCACTTCACCACACTTCACCACACTTCCCCACTACACTACAACTACAGCTGCAACATGCTGCAACTACAACTACAAACACGGCTACAACTACAACTAGAACATTTAAAACTACAACTACATCAACTACAGCTACGACTACACTACAATACAACAACAAATGCAACTGCAACTACAAATAATACTTTGCACATCTTTGCACTACACTCTACACCACACTACATCCATTAGTTGTGGTTGAGGTGACCACTGCAACCACTCCAAAAAGCACAACTCCAACCAACCACCTTTCGGTCCATCGATGGATTCGTTTTGCTATCCATGCATCACAACAACTCACCTCTCCTATAGTTCCCTATCTTTGAAACTTCAGCCACCGCCTTGTGTCGTACTACTGGTAGCTACGATCATCTTAGAATCAGAATTCACGTTTGTGGAGTTACTGACTCCTTTCTCCGACAAAACACTGAGGCCATGTGTCAATCCTGCAGGCGGGGGCGTTGGTGGCCGCCCCTCCAACATACAGGACACCTGTTCCGGCGTCCATTTCACCAACGCCTCCCACGGCAACAGAGGATGATAATGAAAAATGGATGGGAGTTTCCTGAAATGAGGGTACCCCAAAATGGATGGATTTATAATGAACAAATATGATGATTTGGGGATACCCCTATTTTAGGAAACCTCTAGAAATTCACATAACTCACACATTGCTAAAACCCCAGAAGTATCAGGAATGCTTGCATTTTTGGCCCTGTGGGTTCCAGCGTCGACACAGTTTTCAGCACCTCCAAAGTGTCCATGGAAAATCCGAAGGGTTCCAACTTCACCTCAGGTGGCACCACATCCATCGTTTCACGTAACCGTTTTAGTCAGGTTGAACGCTTGGACTTGGTTGGACTATGTTGGACTGTTTGCGAAGCCTCCGTGATCTTGAAACTCTCAAGGGCCTGGAAATCATCTGCATAGCGCAAGCGCATCCTCAGTGATCTTCACAGCTGGGGCGCCACCGGTGGTGTTTGTCTGGGGTCGGGAACCAACCCAAGTCCGTGGCTGTTTTCAACAAAATTGCAAAACTTTGGCATGCAGGGGGAGCAGAATCGTGATCATGAACTGAATTAACTGAATCATGAACCCTCTGCGAAGCATTGAGTGTAGACGTTGCCCCGCGAAGAACCACGAGCATTTGCTTAAACGAACAAGAGACCCCAATGGAAAGTCACACTAAACGAACCCTGAACCTTCGCGCAGGCAAACAAGAAATGAGGAATGGCCGGCTGAAAAGTTTGTTTGAAAGCACCCGCGCAGAACTTCTCCAATCTATTCCCTTCGTTGCTAATGGCCATGAATGAACAATATATACTGTGACTGTGTATCCAATCACCAACTCTCCGCATTGTATAATGTTGGGAGTATATATGCACAATGAAGGAACTAATGGACAGGAGAGAGAAAAGCTCTGCGGGCATCTCTCTCTCTCTCTGTCTCTCTCTCTCTCTCTCTCTCCCTCCCTCCATCGCCTTCTCGAAGAGTTTAGCTAAGCTAAAGGCGAGTGAAAGCTATGGGGACCCAATTTTTTACGTGAAGAAATTTATCTCATGTTCAAATCTTCTAATCAATGACATTCCAACAAGGCAACACATAAATTCAAACACCATGTGTCTGGTTGGAGATCCAGTACTCACTGGATGCTTTCATGGAGCTGCCTCAGCACATTGATACGTTTGAAGTTTGGACGGTAGCTCTCTCATGTGGAGAGTTCTTAAAATGGGGGCTCCAAAATCATCCCAATTTGGCATTTGCTAATTGGGAAACCAGTGGTCTTGGGGTATCCAAATTTTAAGAAACCATAATTTTGCGGACAGCGTTGACTCAAATTTAAATGCTGCGTTCTGTTCAATAGTGTGTCGATCCGTATCTTATCTTTCAGAAGTGTGCTTGGGATCTTTCAAATCCGGTGTCGCCATAGAAGCCTCCTGTCAAATCACTAACGTCACTAACATCATATAACACGCACACATAATATATTACATAATAAATCATAATAATATTCGGTATTCCGGTGGATTGGACTTGGTTCTCAGCCAGTCCGACTGACATATCGAAACTGTCAAGCAGTGCAGTAAGGTCATTCAGTCTCATCACCGTGCAACTGGCTCGGGCAACAACACACACATGGCTGCATATCTGTCTTTGGTGTCAGTTGCGCTTATACCAAAATGGCAATTCCGGCTGCACTCTTTGGCCTATTAGCAGGTTTTAGCAATGTATATCTCTGAGCAAAAACAGAGAAATGTTACATTAAAGCCGCCCCTACATATGTAAATATGATTAACCATGTATCACTTGGGTCTATACAAATTGGACAAATGGGATGTGGGCCGGGTTTTTCAACCTCAACTCCCACGTCACCACGCGCCAGGCTGCACAACTCCGACTTCTCCTCCGGCGTCAGGGTCTGACCCAGCCGAAATCTGGCCGTCAGCTCTGCTTCGCGCTGCTGCCTTGGGCGACCCAGTGGCTTTGGGGGGTTGATCGTTTTCAACCATACCCCAGATAGGTGCATGTATATATATAATTGTATACAGATAAATATATATATATATATATATATAATGTACATATGATACATCATGCAAATCTTGAACATACAACTGCGCCTAGAAACTAGAAATATATAGAAATATTATGCACAACGCCAATTTTAGATAATTTTAGTAATATGCAATCTGAAGCAACTAACATCGCCCCTCCATTCAAACACATGATTCACATCCTGTTCGACGTTGGGACCATCCCAACATTCTAAGGCCACTAGGCTAGCGGGGTCCCAGCCTTCAACTTAGGAATGGCTATCCCACCTGATGGGCTTAGAATCATTTCAACTCACACACACATACTTGTTACCAGTTCTTTACAGTATCATGGAGAGAAATGTTTGATGGTTGCAATTATTACCTGCGTTTCATTTGGCTTTGCAAAGAAACCCAGCGCATTGATCACATTATGTGTTGCAGAAAGGACTATGTCAATCAAAGTATGTGTTTTATGATGTGATGTGAAATGTTATGATATATGGCATAATTAATACGATATGATACAATAAAATACCATATCTTCGTGTGTGTACTGCATCTGCTGGGGAGGGGCTTGATGGCCATTTCCTCCGCCTGGCTTTGCAGGCTTGGATCACTCCAGAAGTCCGAGCGGAAGGGACAGAAAGGCCCAACGGGCAAAAACCTCGGTAGGTCAAGGAACAAAACATCCTTAGAACTAGCGAGAGAGAGAGAGAGGGGGAGATATTCATATGATAATCATATGACATTCATATGAAATTCATGTTATTGTGCAATAGATGCACAAGTTTCAAACGCAGTGTGAATGCAGGTATTCGAGATATTATATACACGTATGGTTGCACCAAAATGAGATGGGTTGTAACTGGACTGCCATGGCAATCATGGCAATGGCTGGAGTGGCGGGCAAGCCGGGCAAACGCATCATTCCTAGAAGTAGCTGGACCAACAACTTATCCGCAATCTGACCAGAAATGGATTGCACAATCCATCCCCACTTGGAGGTTCTTTTCATATCTTTACTGCAGTTGGCTGGTAGCAGAAAGCTTCGGGATTTTTCAGCCTAGTGACGCGGCATATGATTCATCACAATTGATACACATTATACTATTTTCCAGAGAATATCAAAAGGCACTTTTGCGTAACAAAGGACGGAATTGCATGGCATTGCGGTCTCAATAAATGTTCGCCAAAGGGTATCTTCATTCAAGAGGTACCTCTGGAAGGTGCACCATAACAAACTTGATGATTAATTAGGCCCGTTCTTGTTGGCATGCTCCGCTTATTCTGGGATGTTTTTGGTAGCAACTCACTTGCAAAGCCCAGAACTGAGATGGTGGGGGAACTTGCCATGCATTTCCAATCATTTCCAAGCTGCAAACCATGTTGCAATCATTTCCATTTTGTGGATTTCCACTTATCTGGGTAAAGTATAATAATTCACTCGCCTTTGGGGATAGTCACTCCTACTACTGTAACCATCATTCCCAGTGAGGTCGCAGTGAGGTCGTTATAATTTACCCAGACTTATTTTCATAAATTAGCATTCATCATATTCATCCAGTTATAAATGAATTGCAATTGAAAAAATGATGCACCACTAATTGCTCCACTTATAAGGGTATGAGTCAAAACCTTATACCCCTGGTGAACATCAAAATAGCTGGTAAATGGATGTTCATCCCCCTAAAAATGGTATGTATAGGTATTGATCCATGACCATAAAATCCAATTCATCCCATCAGAGGGCCGCGGCTCCAGCAAGTTGCAAGCTACACCCAGCGATGCCGTCTGCGGCTGGGCTCGCAGCTCGCCGCCTCCGGTGACCAAAAAAATATCGGGGCGTCCAAAGGTAGATCAGTCAACTGATGGAAAATTGCCAAAACAACATCAACATATCATCAAAATATCAAATCAGTCATTCATCACATGTGGGTTTATCAATTATTTTGATGATACCAATTATTATCAATCGTTATCAATCAATGATTGCCTACTACATCAAATCAATATTATCAATGATTGCCACTTGCTGGTGCTTGTTCAAGTGCAGCGATGATTACAACTACTCCTGGCCTTTCCAAGCATGTCTTTCGGCAGGCGGCTGATCTGCAAAAGAGGTAGCCGCTTCTGGAGATCAGGGTCCTTGGTCGCGTGTAAACATTGCTGCTTTGAACCATCAACAGTTGAAACTTGAAACGTCCACTATGGATGCGCAGAGCACAGTGATTTAGAACCATTAATGGCATTATGATTAAAATTATGATGATGATGGGTAAAAGGAAATGTCTTCAGGCGAGGCGGTTTCTTCTAGCTCTTGGGTGGCAGTCCAACATCTGGATGACACATCACTCCACAGTCCTTGTTTTGCTGCGTTCGCAGCCTCGCCAACAATGTGATCTCCGATATCCACCACGGAAGTGACATCTTGTATCAGCAGTCCGATAATCCAATAATCCAAAAGGAGACCCGTGTTTGGGTAAAATATGATGTTCAACTCCCCAAGTTGTGATAGCTATGGCCAACCATGGGGTAGCCAACCATTGGGGTATCACTATGTATAACTCTAAAATCCCTCCATTTCCCATGATTCCCCAGCTGCAACTCCAAGCCGTCAAGTCTCAGCACGACCAGCGTCAGCAACTTCGCCCCATGGCGCACCATGAGGACGTGCAGTGGCGGGAACCAACAAATTGAGGCTGAGAGGCTCAGCACAAATCGGGCTTGCATCACAGTAAAATGAAAGTAAATTGAACATATTTTAGACATCTGTGGGTGGAGCGGGGTAAAGAATCAGCTTCACCTTTGGGTTTGGCTTGCCACACTTGCGGCAAAAGTGATTTGTATTGATTTGTGTCAATTACAAGCAAGAAGTGGGCGGTGGTCAGTCACAATGGAAATGCCCCAGCTACAATCAAATCTAAGCAAATGCATGCAAACGCTATTTTGGCCTGTGGCGAGCCATCATCACGGCAAGTAGTGGTGTAAGCAAATGGTTGGACTTAGATGTGTGGCGCAACCAATCCTCTGGGAGCCAAAATGCCTGAGGTTCCAAAGCACATCAAAGCAATGCATTTTTCGAGCGAAAGGGATGGAGGCAACATTATCTATTCAATATAATTATATGTATAATATATATATATATATACATCACAGAGACCCCAATGCAACCGGGCATTAGAAAATTTCATGACTTGGCGTCAATCCAGGTGCTCTGGAGCCCATCCTCAAATGTATCCAGGGGAACCTGCGACCTATCAACAAAACAAACATAGTTCCATGGTATTCCATGGTCCTATGACCTATCATAAGGGATGACCTATCATAAGGGATGACTTCCCCTGGCCCCCATGGCCTTTCGACGATCCATGGTCTTGCCCAAGGATGATTTCATCACGATGTAGTGCCAGTTGTCTAGGAACCTGGAAGAAAACTTATCTAAATTTGAAAGCCATGAAAAGCATATGTTCTTGTGCTTACTATCGTGCGGGAGAGCCCCTGATCAACCTGATGCAGGCGCCCTGACCAGCCAATGGTTTTCCAAAATCATCGGCCACATACAGATAAATCTTCTGGATGATAAGAGCACAAACGGAATGAATGGATATTTGTGCAGTATCTGAATGCTGACATCCCAATTTTTCCAAGAGAGGTTTGTCAATGCTAGTAGGATTAGGATTGGGATGCTCGGGCAATCCTAAACGGCATCAAATGCCAGATTTGTTCAAAAGGACTGTGATGGATATTGATGCATTATACCCCCACCAGTCCACCACTAGTGCACCTTACGCACTGTGCATGCATAAATGTACAAATGTATATATATATATATATACATTTATAAGTAGAGCAAAATCTCACTCATATAAAAACACTATAAACGTTATACAGGTATATTTATATATACAAGTATACACATATACAATTACACACATACAATCACACACACAACCACACACACAACCACATATATACAATATATACAATTATATATATACAATTATATATATACAATTATATATATACAATTATATATATATACAATTATATATACAATTATAAATATATACAATTATATATAAATATACAATTATATATATATATATATATACATATATATATATATACATACATATATATATATATATGTATGTATATATATAATGGATACATGTATGTATCTGTAAATGTTATGTGACATACCATGACTGCCTTTCCCCAAGACATATCTGTGCTCTGCGATCGGAACCAGGGACCGCACTGCTGCATCTGAAGACAAAGGGCTTCATCCGAGATCCGCCTCAGGGCAGGGCACAGTGTTTTCCAGCCTTGACATCACTACATATAATGAACAGTAATTACCCTCTGGTAAACTAACATAGCTATGTTAAATTACCAGAGGGTAACAATAATGATTGATGAAGAATATCTCCATGAACAATCATGAACCATAGCAAATCATAGCAAAACAGGTACTAAACGATGATACTAATAGATGAAAAATGACAAAGGGTTTTTCCCTGAGAATCAATGTGTGTAGATGGATAAAGCAGCCAAAGATCAAAAAAAATGTATTGTATATTAGTGTATAGAAATTAGATGAACATACATGACGCATGAATCATCCACACATGGATATATAAGTGAATACAAATCATGAAATTGTATGAATTTACTTATAACTAATCATCCAAAGTGTTCGTCTTCACCAGGGCTACGGGCTGATGTCTCGGTGAGAGCATCTTGCTCGGTGACCGCGGCGAAGGAGCCATGACGGGCAACCTGCCAGGAGCTCTGGAAGGCAAAATGTTTTTCTCTGGGGAAACAATAGAAAGTATTGTGAAGGTATGAAGAGCATGATATCGGATGATATAGTTGTAACCCAACCGAAAAAGTGTTTGACCTTCAAATTCGATATAAATGATATAAAAGGATATAAATATTACAATCAATATGTGTTTTTGGGGGTGAGTTCCACATCATTGTTGGACATAGGGGTCCCAACTTCCAGCCTTCGCCACGGCCGGCGTTCGTGGCCACACCGCGAGGTTCACCCCGGCGTCTAAAGGTGGACCATACGGCAACAGTATCAGTTGCATGGCACCGGCGTGTTCTGACCTTCAACCTGGATTTGTTCCATTTGAAAAAGGCACTATGCATATACATATATAAGTTATAGATAAGAAACAATATATGCGTAAGAGTCTTACATGAAACAACAAGATACTTAACATATTTAGCTATCTATCTATCTATCTATCTGTCTATCTATCTATCTATCTATCTATCTCTCTCACTTTATCTCACTTTATCTTACCTTACCTTACCTTTCCTTACCTTACCTGTTGTCTGCGCCCTCCATGCCTTATCTTATCTTATCTACCTATCTTTCTATCATGTTCTATCTATCGACTAGTCTATCTACATGTAAGAGCATACATATGGAGTGAACATGTTGGACCCTACGTGAGGGGAAAATTACAAACAAAAAGATGGTTTCCACGTGCTACCCCAGCACCTCCCACGAACAAAAACATACGAATCAATCAAAATCATATAAAATATGTCTTTGTATAGCTTTTTTTTGGGAAACACTCAGTACAATACACATCGAATTTAAGAGTACGCCACCAATTCGCCCTTTTTGGGATGGGTAGTGCGCTAATCAACGGCAAATCTGAGGTATCCAAGGTGATGTCGCGCGGCAGGGCGTGCCGGGCGTGTTGTTCATGGACCCAACCTTTCCTCACCGAAAGGGTCCGACCACAGTTCAACAACCTCAGGACCAAGGCTGGACCTGCGACCTGTGACCACAGAAACAGAATGAGAAGTTATCCATGTCATGTAACCAACAGAGGTTTCAGAATGTTTTAGCTAAATTTTAGCAACCTTTTCTGGGTTGCTGCATGTTGCTGGGCTGGAATTCAGAGCAAAAACAGGATTCCATTGGATCCACCAATGTTCAGCTTGCGGCTCGTCCGGCACTGGCAACTGGCACTTTTGCTTCCAAACCTCGGCTGTGGGCTTGAGTTGAAGGTCGCACCAGATTCAGGTCACCAACAAACATTCATGGGGAGGAATATAGTCAAATCTTCTGCAAAACTGATTCTTCTGGTTCCAAAGAAATCTTTTTCGAATTTTGCACTCTGGTCATCTAGCCTGGCAGTAGAAAATCCCCCAACACCTGATTTCCCCAGTTCCCCAAAGGGTCAGCAATCCACCGACTCTGCGACGCGTCCTGGACCCTCTAAGCGGATCGCTGGCTTGGCCATTTGCTTCGGAGTGGTTTGCACGGCTTCAGCAGACCTGGAGCTGGGGAAGTCTGTGGACTTGAAACCCATGAGGCCTCTGAGATGCTTACCTTAACAAATGATAAATATAAAGATATATATATGTATATAAAGTTCCAGTGGAATTCGCTGACTGAGAAGCCAGCGTTTTGAGCCATAGTCACATATCCCCAGCTTGTCTAGAGGGTATGGTCCCGTCTATAATGGACCCTCTAGGCCCTAACCCCTGTGGATGTCAGCTGATTGTGGCAAGGAGCCATGCAAGTCTTTCAAAATGAAGGATAAAGTAATCACCCAACACATCGAATTGCTTTTATTTGAAGCGCAATTTTCATTGACTCATGATCAATCTGAACACTGACAGTTGCTCGTGCGAGTCCCCCCCCCTCTTTGGGGTGCGTCCTTAGCTGCGCTGAGCTTTCGCACACCATCGGGTTCCCTTCCACCATCTGCATCCGGACTTGAAGATTATTCTTCGTTTCGCCTGTGGAAGGCATTCGGCTTTTTCGGATGGCCAAAGCCTGGAGGAGACCTGTTCTATAGGAAACCAGCTGAAAAGGGGTGAGCTGGACATCCAAATCACAAAGGCCACCCTTGCACCTGGACCTGGGCATGGTTGGAACTATTTTTAAAAAATGAACTAGTTCGCCCACTCGAGAACACCATCCAAAATAGTTTCCGTGATAACCTTCTTTAGCATAGTGTTGTTTGACAGCAAGGTTTCTCCAACTAATTCAAGTGATGCCCCTGGTAGTAAATTGTGGCAAGTTTCTCCCAAAACTCATTTGTATCAGGAGGTAAAAACCTAATGAATTTTCGTGTGTATCCGCTACGTCTAAGCCTTGCTGTACTACAGCTGTTGTACTTTACGCCCAACTGCCAAGAAATCCCCACAGAATGCCAAGGATCCCCAAATTAAAATCAATTTCATTACGAAAGCCCAGCCAGTTAAAAACAGCACAAAAACACATTTTTTCAACCGCTAGTCACCGGTAGTCCATGAACCACTTATTGTCGTGGGCTTGGATCTCCCTGGTTGTGAGTGGCAAGGATCTCCCTGAGCAATCTGTTGGTGGATATGATTGTGCTATAGCTGCCTCTTCGTCACTGACACTTCCAGCCAAGGTGTTCAAAGAAAATGAAGAAACAACAACAAAATAAGAAGAAAAAAAAAAGTGAAAAGAGTGGAAAAGACTAGGGATGAATGGAAAAGGAAGGAAACAATCTCAAGGAAAACACACACACACACTAGACAAGAATGGATCATTATATGATCCGGCAGGAACTGAATCCTGAAACATGCAGATTAGATACGAAACAATGAAATTAACGATGCATCCTACGAAGAAATGAAGCAGGTACGTGGA
>Ga0126342_10006151_pt1 | contig 21219 bp, 19 predicted proteins | sample Cyp1metagenome_FD_92528 | JGI IMG/M metagenome (GOLD analysis project Ga0126342, IMG submission 92528) | Coral microbial communities from Lord Howe Island, Old Settlement Bay, Australia - Cyphastrea 1 metagenome | ecosystem: Host-associated > Invertebrates > Cnidaria > Coral ...
CTATCTCTATCTATGCCTATCTATCTCTATCTGTGTCTATCTATATCTAGCTATCTCTATCTATGTCTATCTAAGCCTACCTATCTCTATCTATATCTCTATCTATGTCTACCTATCTCTATATTTCTCTATTTATGTCTATCTATGTCTATCTACCTCTATCTATGTCTAGCTATCTCTATCTATGTCTAGCTATCTCTATCTATGTCTATCTATGTCTATCTATCTTTATTTATGTCTACCTATCTCTATCTATGTCTATCTATCTCTATCTATCTCTATCTATGTCTATCTATCTCTATCTATGTCTATCTATGTCTATCTATGTCTATCTATGTCTATCTATGTCTATCTATGTCTATCTATCTCTATCTATGTCTATCTATCTCTATCTATGTCTATCTATGTCTATCTATGTCTATCTATCTCTATCTATGTCTATCTATCTCTATCTATGTCTATCTATCTCTATCTATCTCTATCTATCTCTATCTATGTCTAGCTATCCCTATCTATGTCTATCTATGTCTATCTATCTTTATTTATGTCTATCTATCTCTATCTATCTCTATCTATGTCTATCTATCTCTATCTATGTCTATCTATCTCTATCTATCTCTATCTTTCTCTATTTATATCTATCTATGTCTACCTATCTCTATCTATGTTTTTCTATGTCTATCTATCTCTATCTGTGTCTATCTATATCTAGCTATCTCTATCTATGTCTATCTGGGCCTACCTATCTCTATCTACATCTCTATCTATCTCTATCTGTATCTATCTATGTCTATCTATCCCTATCTATCTCTATCTATGTCTATCTATCTCTATCTATGTTTATCTATGTCTATATATCTCTATCTGTATCTATCTATGTCTATCTATCCCTATCTATCTCTATCTATGTCTATCTATCTCTATCTATGTCTATCTATGTCTAGCTATCTCTATCTATGTCTATCTATGTCTATCTATCTTTATTTATGTCTATCTATGTCTATCTATCTTTATTTATGTCTATCTATCTCTATCTATCTGTATCTATCTCCAACTATCTCTATCTATCTCTAATCCATCGATCTATGTATTGGTTTCTATCTCTATCGATCCATTTCTGTCTATCCATTTGTTTGTCTTTTTGTCTATCTACCAAACTACCAAGCTATCTATCTATATGTTTATCCATTCATCCATCTATCTATAGATCGTCGATCTATTTATCGATTTATCTATCTATCGATCTATCTAATCTAGTCTAATCTAATCCTATCTAATCTAATTTAATCTGATCTATCTATTGATCTACCTATCCATCTATCTATCCATCTATCTATCTATCGATTGATCTATCGATCTATGTATTCGTTTATCTGTAGATATACATATTGGGGATGTAATGACTATGCTGGAGAGGTTATGCTTATCGCAGCTGGACAATCAATGGCCATTCCAGGATCCTAAATTGGAGGTACCTACCATATATAAGGCCTATATAAGGCCTATGTAAGGGAATATCCCCACAAAATATGGCCTTATATGGTACTAACGTACCTCCAATCTAGGATCCTGGAGACCTCCCATTGAGACAATGGATCACATGGAACATGTAACGGGCTGAGGCGTCGTGGCCTGGAGACATGATGCAGGCAGCTGCCTCCCTGTACTTGCAGGTCATTTTGAAGGAGGCAAGGGCCCCAAGGGCCAGAGTCAGAGTTGTGTTGTTCAATTTTATTGGGGCTATTAACCACTATGTTTGTTTTTTTTGGGGGGGGAGGGGGATGGGAGGAAGAAATGAATATAAACAGAAAACCATAGAGATTTTGGATGTATGCATCCTTAACTTTGGTGGGTTTCCAGCTGTCCTATTGAATCTATGTCGTAGATTTCTCCTTCAACCCTTGCGGCAGGTCTCGAAAGCATGTCAGCCACCAGCCACTGAGGTGGGCATCGGACTTGAACATGTGGCAGCTCGCTGGAACTTGGTGGAACTGCAGGAGGTTCTTAAGCAGAAGAGTGGGGATTGAGCGGAAGATCCGCAGGTTTTATTTGCGGCAGAGCCAAAACGGCACTTCCATTTCTTTTGGAGTGGAGAGATAATATATGGTATTTAGATGTTTTTAAATCTGACTAGATCTTACTATATCTTACTGAGAGGTATTTCTCGGTATTTCTCTTCAGATGCCGGGGTGTCTCAAAATGGGCAGGTGCCTCACAGCACCCAAGTCGTTTTAACTATTATTTGCACCATCATCCAAATGCCATGTTGGTTTACCCCTATTTTGTCCCATTTTGAGACAACCTCTATGGATGGATGGAAACATATAGAAATGACGATGAATGACAAATATAGATAGGCTAGCATATTACGATGTATTGCGGCAATCGTTGTACCTCGTATTATTTTGGGAAGGGGTCTTGCATCTATATCATCTACTTTCCAGGATTTTGCAGGATAGTTGGGTTTTTCCCATGTTTGTTCAATTTTGGACAAATCATGGCGCGCGTAGCGGGGCATCAAAGCATTGTGCCCATGCAGGAAGATGCAGCCAGCTGCAGTGGTCTGAACATTGAGATGGCCACAAGAGCCAAGATACACAACCGAGGGTCACTTGGCTCCTAGAAGTGGATGTCACGATACATGGCATGCGTGGTGCATATTGGTGCATGCTGCCCTATTTCTACCACTCTTATGGAGCTGAGGAAAGAGGCAGCATCGGTATTGCAGGCACTTGCTGGACCAGTAGGTTGGCTGCTAACTGGTTGGACGCTGAAGAAAAAACCCTATGATGCAATGATAATCAATGATACATATAGCACTGGTCAGAAGCTGAGTAATCTGTCCATATGGGGGCTGGTCATCCATGACATAATTACGCAGCGTAGGAATTGATATACCGCCCATGATGTTGGGATTCCCGTTCTGGGATGCATGCCACAAAAAAAACATGTTGTTTGACAATCGCCCATATAATATATAGGTTTCTATATAATGGTTTCTATATCCAACTGGATCATGAAATTGCATTCAACCTCAACATCCTGTAGGTGCTTCCTCCTGAGCATCGCATACCTATCGCGCTGGACCGTTGCGCAATGTTTGGCACTTGGCTGTTGCATAGGCCGACAAAAAATGTAATTTACTAGTCGGATAGGCCGCTTAGGCCCCTGAAATCCCAAAAAAAGATGGCGGCTCAAGACATCAAGGGATGGTGATACATTTGTTTTCCGGATTTCTGGGCACAATACGAGAGTCCAGTAGGTGGTTTGCACCCCATTACTCATGGGATAATCGTCCGTGCTACTAGGAAGCCCCCACCAGTGCTGTCCCCCTCAAATACAAGTATATAGACGCCCCGCCAATTCATTTTAAAATCCCATTCGGCCGTTTATTGTTTTACATTTTTATTTATCTGGCATGTTCTTTTCTTTGTTTCTCTTGTCCTTCTTTTTTCCATGTTGCTGTTGAATTGTCCTTCCCTTGTCTTTTTGATGTTCCTGTTCTTTTCATTCTTGTGTTTGATGTTCCAGATTTTTTCTTGCTCTGGTCCTTTTCCTTCTTTTTCTGAGAATTTTTCTGTATTTCTTTATATCGTCTAACTATAGACTCTAGACTACTCTCACTTTCTACTGTTTACTGTATTGTCCTTTCTTGGCCGGTTTTTCCCTGCACCTCTTCTTTTTTGTTCTTGTTCATTTTGGGGTGCTTAAAACCTAGGCGACCTTGAGAAGGGGGAGTTATCGCCTGACGCCCTCGGCACAGGACTATGCAGACGACGTGCTCTTGGGCGTGCTGAATCCCAAAGTGATTCGCAACGTCGTCCTAGAGTCCCTTGAGCTTCAGATCGTGGATGGAATGGGAAGTATGTACCCTCTGGCAATTTAACATAGCTATTGAAAATGACCATTTTCAATGAGTAAATCCACTATAAATGGCAATTTTCAATAGCTATGTTAAATTACCAGAGGGTATATACTGTAATATGGCGTTGAAAATCAATGAGGACTTCAACGGAGCCATTTGAGATGGTGCCCGTAACTTGTAACTGTCACATCCCTTCAGGGAGGAATAAGCATGAGGAATAGAGCCAATGATGGTGCAAAATTTGGTAAACCCTGTCGATTTCCATCAGGTCCCCTTTTGTCCTTGTATTTGTGATGTGTTTTCTCTCGTGTGACACTGCCAGGTGCTTGATCTCTGAGCAAATTGTGTCCAAGAAAACATGCGCGTGCACGGGCTGTGCCGGGATGTGGGAGTCCATCAAGATCATCAAGCCATCAGGAAACACGTCGAGAGAGTTTGGATGCCACTGGCAGGCCATGCTTCAATGATATATGGGATCTACTGTATCCTCTGGTAAACTAACATAACTATGGAAAATCACCATTTTTTAATGGGACAACTCACTATAAATGGCAATTTTTAATAGCTATGTTAAATTACCAGAGGGTATTGGATCTGATTTGATGGTGTTTTTCCCCCAACCGAGGCCACCCGACTGATGGCCAGACAAGGGCTCACTTGGGAGGCGTTTCGATGTTTCCCGACTCGTTGAGTGTGTTGCTTCAAGTGAGAAACGGTTGGACATGTTTCTGGCGCGGATCAAATTCCTGAAAACTATATATAATTAATATAATTAATTATATGCATGTTGTCGGGTTGGTGTTCTCCTTCATTTTCTTGGTCAATGGATGTCTTGATATGTTTTGTTCCATTCTCTTGGAACCCACTGGACTTGGGCCTTGGGGCCTTGGGGCCTTGCAGTACTCCTTAAAGCCGCAGGCTTTACAGCCAAACTCTGAGATCGAGCCCGAAGCCTCAACATGTTGGAGGACAAATCCAGGCAGAAGCTGCTGGCTGCAGCATGAATTATGAGTATGGTGATGGAGTGTGATGGATACATTACATTTATGATTATATATTAATATATATATATATATATATGTATTACAGTATCATGGCTTCAGGTTTCTTTCATTGACACAATTTATATGTAGAATAATACACACTTTCTGTGCGTGTGTGTGTGTGTTTGTTCCCAGTATTTCTCAGCATGGAGGCGTTCAGGTCAGTTTGTACAGCACATGAAAATTGAAATCATGCAGGCATAGCCTGCGTTAGATGACCGTAGGCATACCTTCGGTCACAGCATTGTCAAGCTGGAAACAATGCGGAGCTTAGGTTGAGGAATGTACGGGCTTTGGGTCGCAGAGCTCTCAGTTTGAAGGAGCCAGTGGTTGGCTGAAACTTTTCGCAGCAGAATGGCTGGCAGAGTGTTTGAAAAAGTCAGACTATTTCTTCGAAGTCGTGGTGGTTCAGATCCGTTTAGCATTGTAGATGAACAACATTGAACAACTCCATGAGAAAAAACAAATCGTGAGGGAGAGGGCCAAACATTGCACCATCAGCCACTGACATTCATGTCCTGGTCAGTGTGAACTCAACGGTGCATAGTCTTCCAAGGAAGAAGACACACACACACACATTTCACACATGAGACAGAGGCCGTGGTTCTTAGGAAATTAAACTTCAAAACATGGCAAACATTGGCAAAGACGAGAGGAAATGCACGAAATTACTTGGAAATGACAAGACTTTTTCCTTCAGTTCAGCATTTCCAGTTGTCTTGTGCCATGGCTCGCCCATTCATTGCTGGCGATGCGGTAAGGGTTGCAGATGAGGAAGAGCTGCGAAGCCTGGTCGCCGGCCATGCGAATCTCTGCTGGTCCACTGCCTGCGAAACAATGGTTGGATGCCATGGCGCCTCAGCTGCCGGGATTTTCACATCTGAACCGTATTGGATGCACCACTTTTCTGGTTGGTGGTTTGGAACATTTATTATTTTTCCATATATTGGGAATAATCATCCCAACTGACTAATATTTTTCAGAGGGATTGAAACCACCAACCAGTTTTGAAGAGAGTTGATGGCTGAACAGTCCGGACTAAGAATAATAAGATGGTTCTACAACAGCACCACGGACTAGTAATTTGGCACGTTTTTCAGCATTTTGAAGAGGGATTGTGGTTGGGGAGCATTGATTTCCGTGGATCATGGGGCCGATCACTCCAACTCAGGAATTGTCGCCGCAGTAGATGAAGCAGACCAGACAGTGAAACTGGAGCAACTGGTCAATACCCAAGACGGCTTCATTCGCATTGAGGTGCCTATTTTGGATTGATGAGAGTCAGTGGCCTTGAAAATTCGGTAGAAGATTTAAAGATTTGGTGGCTTTTTACCGGGACCTGGGCGATTTCTTGGGGGATGTTTGGTTTTGTATGTTGACGAGTGGATTTGTGGATGTGCAAAGATAGTGGGTTGATCCTTCACTGTTTGTTTCATTCACTTTCCATTTGTTGGGGGAACCCAGGGTCTATTCGGTGTTTGCCGCACACTGCAGAAGGACACGCAGTGGCTGCCGTGGGATGCCATTTCACGTGCGAGTGAAAATCTGGAGGAGTTACGTGCAGCATTGGAGGAAGCGTGGATGCCATTAGGTGGGGCTTGTTGCAACGATCTCATGGTAGGGCCCCCCCTTAGCTGGCTGGTTCAGTTTGTCCGCCGTGGCTCAATCCACCCCAGGGACACCCTCGGCATCATTGTGTTTTCATGCCAAGCTCCCTGCCAAGCTAGCTTTCGTCCCTTACTCCTAGGCCTCAAGTCTTGTTGGGGGCAGCTTCAAGCAGAAACTGCTTGCAGTGTCTTGTTTGATGCGTGTTTGAGTCAAAGTTTGATTTCGGATTCAAAAGCTCCGGGTCTTTGCAATTAAGTAGCATATACTATATTACAATATATTACAACAAATAACCATGACCATACACTTCAATGGCCATTTCAGGAACCTAAATTGGAGGTACCTGACATATATAAGGCCTATATAAGGCCTATGCGGCCTATGTAAGGGAATATCCCCACAAAAAATATGGCCCTATATGGTACAGTACCTCCATTTTAGGATCCTGAAGATCTCCCATTGATACACATCCTTTTTAATGTCCTTTTAGGATGACATGTTTCCCCTGCAGATGTGCCAGCATCAAGCAAGAAGATGGAGTCCGAAAAAGATGCCGCGCAAAAAGCCGCGGACCTCGCATGGACTGCCAAGTCGGGGTGTGACTTCCCGCTGCTTGGCACAGGGATCCCGCAGGATGAGATGACTGCGGTGGATGTAGAATACCGCCAGAATGACAGCCAACATTTGTGCCAACATGTGCTTGCATAGAATATCCCAGGGATGCCACTCTAACACTGGGAACATATATATATATAATATATCATATTTCGTGAGCTTTGGTATGCTTTGGTCGTTTGCAGTCATGGTCTTTGGTATTTTGGTATTGAAGAGAAGCCCGGAAACATTACCCGGCTTTTCATGCCCTTGTTGACATGTTGAAACATGTTGAAACCTTGTTAAGTGATCTTTGGCTGACGAGATTTGCCATTGATATCCATATTTCACATCGATTGCAACAGATTCCAGGTTTGATTTGGTCATCACATCCATCAACGGCAACCCGGCTGAAGATGTTACACTGTTACACGTGGGAAGCCCCACTTTCGACCCATCCCCAAGTCATGAGGCAACGGGAAATATCAGGCCAAACGGGTGTAAAGAGTTTGGAATGCCATCCCCATTTGGGAAAGATTCTGAACTTGTTGTTTCAACTTTCAGATTTCTCCCTAGCAACATGGAATCTCTGAATGACTTCCTGACATATCTGACATCGCTGCAGTCGCGTCGCGTCATGGCGTCATGCCGCCAGGCAAAGAAGTCCGGGTTCCGGTGGTTTCCCTAAGCGATCGCTTGGAGCAAGTTCGCCAGACAGTGGCCTCCCACTTTGGGAAGGTGAGCAAACAAATACGCCTGAGCATCAACCAGGAAATGCTGCCTGAGACGCTTGGGCCGAATGTGAATTCGGCAGTGACTGAGAATTCGGTTACATGTGCAGGATGCTTTTGAGAATTTTTTAGATTTTCAAAGGTTTTTTTGGGGCGGAAATCTTTGGAACAGGAACAGTCTCGTATATAAAATACTATGGAATCTTCCGCTTGTGAACAGCCAAGGACCGGGACGCTTGAGCGGATAGCTGACATGTTGGCTGTGACGCAATGCCCCCTGGAATAAATGTGTTGACAAGTGTTTGGAGCCCAGGGAAATAAAAGTCCTGGATATTTCAGCGCAAAACACCACAAACTTCACATGTATATATAGTGCTTGAGCAAAGCTGAGTGGAACTTGCACGAGTCAGAGGCTTTCAGTTCAGTCAAGCCACACCATCACAGTTTCCTTCACAGCTTCACGGGACTTACATCTGGAGATTTGAGTGCAAGTGGCCGCCCTAGGTTTGCAAGTGGTCATCGTGAAACGTCAACTGGCTAGTCCTGTGGTGAAACGGCTGCGAAACTCGGCAGAGAAGTAGCCCTAGCTGCCCTAGCTGCCCTATAGCTGCCTCAGCTCTTTGTCGTTCAAGGTAAAGAGGAGCGCGACTTTGACGCTACTGGCTTTGACTTTGAGTTTCTCACCTTGGCCTTGGTCCATCTCTTTTTCATGTCCATATGAGATTCATGTAGTATTTAATACTATTGTATATATGTTTTTAGATGTTTTTTAATCATCCTGGAAGGCTCACAAAACCTGAACATGTCGTGCTTCAGGCCACCTTACCTTGTGACCAGCCTTGCGACCGAGGTTGTTCTCGGTTCCAAATCCGGATGTTGAACCTATCAGCGACACCATGGAAGCCATCATTGCAGGGCCTGCCAAATCCCCGTATGAGGGCGGTACCTTTCGTTTGCGCATCCAAGTTCCTCCAGATTATCCCTTCAGGCGGCGCGGCTGGGGGTTGATGAATTGAAAGCTAGGGATGTCAGCGACCAGATGCGGAAGGATGAGAAGACCTAAATGTGTAGAAATAGCAATTTGCAGCGTGACAGCTGCACAAACTCAGGAGAAGGGCATAATTGTGGCAACCCTCTGGAATGTTGAAGGGATTGAGACCTGTGTTCTGGTTAAATTTCCAAGGTATAAAAGACAGGAGTCATGTCCAATCATATGTCTTTTCAATGAACTGAAACTGAAACCAACAAAACAACAATGATGGTGCATGATGGTGCATACTGTCCACTGTCCACTTTTCCATCTTTACCACCTGACCGCGGATAGAACTTGGTTTTTGCGGATCGATCTATTTCCTTTCCGCAAGCTCTGCGAGCCTTCAAGGCCGCCAAGAGTCAAATTCCTGACGCAGATTTGGATACCAAGTGTCCATCCCCAGCATGGTTGCTCGGCCGCACCTTGATGGCACAGTTCTTTGGATAGATTAGATAGATTGGATAGGGGATGATAGGGGATGATAGGGGTTCTCTTGCTGCGCCATGCGTCCAAGCTTTGTGGCAAAGCGGATGCTGGATATGTATGGCAATGATTGGCAATGGATATGTTGCTTTCCGACTTGGATGTAGTTCAGTCGTACTGGCCTACTTACTCACTCTTAATCAACATAATTATATAGACACCATGGTTGCGACACTAGCACCAGCACCATTGTATCTATGCGATTGCTTCGTGGTTTTCAGCATTCAAGACAGAACACAATTTAGCAAAGAAATGCGAAGAATATTCTGATGGTATGATATGTATGGCTTTAGCAGACGGTTTACGCCTGCAGAAGTCTCACAGAATTGGGAGGGCTTTCAGGCTTTCACATGCTTTCACGGCTTTCAGGGCAGCACCTTGAGCTTGTTCCATTTGTAAGGCTCTATAGACTTGGACATTCTATCCGACAAATGGTCGCCGGCGCTTTCGATAGCGAAGGCGGGGTTTGGGACAATTCGGAAGGAATTGATTTTGTCAAGAAAGATGGGAAACATAAATGAAAATACCAGTTGCATTCATTTGCAGGCAGAAATTTATGCAAAATTATACTAGTGCGTGAAAGATATTTGCCAACCAATGAGTTCAAAGAGGTTCAAAGATGTTGGCCGGTCATCCTTTGCCTTGCAGTGTAGCATCCACAACCACGCATGTTTGATGTTTATGAGACCCACGCCGGCCTTCAGGTGATCCGAAGTATCGTTTACATGCTGCAGGCACAAGGGGCTTCCTTATCATCGAGCCCCGCAAGAACATCAGCATGCTTATGACATGCATCTATGTACAACTACATTCAGTTATGATCATCATGGTTATGAGTCATAGTGATCATCATGATCATTGTGGTCATCAATAATCATCATGAGGTCAGCGGTTGACATTCGTATTATATGTATATATTGCACTGACACATACTACCTGTTCATACCCCTTGATTTTTGTTTGGGCAGAAATGCAATCAATCACAGAAGTACAAGCGTTTCAATTCCTGGCTCTCATGAAGGATCCAAGCGACAATGCTTGCGAAAATCAGGATTCTTGCCTAAATTATAGATCAGATGGAGGTCTGAAGTGCTTCAGCTTAGCCAGCGTCTGTAGTAAGGACGCCTTGCAGCAGATTCAACAGCATGGCATGGAGATGTTCAATGACCAGGCTAGGCTTCCCGGCCGATGCAGGGTCCATGGGTTCCTCAGTGGCTTAATCCACACCCATTGGTCAGGCGCGGAAGTGGACCAGGATGTATGCCATGCTACTTTGAGGCAATTTGAGTCAGATTCATTGAATCAGACGAATCAGAGACATGTGAGATTTTCTGAGATCAGTCAGTTGATGATCAGTATATGATCAGTTGATGTTAGATTTTTATAGATTTTTAGGCCTCGGCCTCAGGTGGCAAATCGAATCAACTCTTGTTGACCATGTTGACCGTGGCCAAGGTGATACTTCACCCGGGACTTCCACCATCTTCCACCATCAGTGGAGTTTCACCCCCGGCTCCAGGACTTGGCAAGCAACGTTGTACAGGCAGCTAAAACAATGCCTTTCCGTGCGCCACTGGACAGCTTGAGGGTGCTGGGCTTGTCTTAGTCCGATCTCATGATTTTCCTACTGCGTTTGAGCAGTGCTCAAAACTGCTATAGACATTGGGGGGGGCAATACTACAACATATATTAGGGATTGTCATGGGTTATACTAGTACACTATGGGCTTGATAAAGCTCGGGGAGGTTGCGTGGTTGGGTCATGGTTTTCCACGGGGCATCTACATCAAAAAAAAAACATGTTGTTCCTCTCCCTTATCCAGAATCATATCCATCTTAGATAGATTGTCTTATGTATATCGTATGCATTGCGTTCATTGCGTTAACGCAACGTTGCCAAAAGCCGAAAGATTCCGGATACAGGACAAACTATCTACTCAAAATCTAGGATTTACCATGTTACATCCGCTAAAGGCTGGGAAGACGTGCAGTTGGATTTCCTCATTGCTGGCTTTGCTCGCTCTGGAACGCACTCAGTGCGTGGGGGCACCAAGTCATCTCGTGGGGCCATTTCATCAACATCCTGGAGACATGTTCTGCAACCTTTTTGGTGCTTGCTGTAGATATTATAATACATTATGTAATATAGTTTACTTGATAGCATATATATATATATCACACACACATATAATATATATATACATATTATGTTTTGATGATAATAATAATAAGAAATAATAATAGAATAGTAATAATAAAAATAAGAGTAATAATAAGAGTAATGATGATGATGATGATGATGATGATGATGATGTTGATGTTGATGTTGTTGATAATATATTATATATAGTTAGTTATTAGTTATTTCGCCATAATTTCCCATGGGTGACAGTAGAGAATGGACAGATACGCAGCCACCAAGGGGGCAACCTGATGGAGCATGAGGAGGTGACCATCGCGCGAGATGAGTTGACTTTCAACTGGCCTGCTCGACCCCAGCAGTTGCAGGCAGGGTGCGATTGAAAATGGACTGATTGCGGTGAGATTATTGAAGCTCAACGTGGGAAACCCAATGCCATAAAACTACCATGTGGGGATGGCTTCTGCGGCTTCTGTAAAAAAACATTTATGGTGATTTTGGGGATGGTTTATGGCATTGGGTTTTCCACACTATAAGATGTTATAGGTTTGCAACTGCAAAAGTTTCAGCCACAGACCACAGACAGCACTTTCTCCCGCAAAACACTGGCTCGAAGAACATGGATCCTGGAACAGACTTTCCATGACTCCAAAAGCCATTCATCAACTTCACTCTTCAGCCACAGGCAGCCAGCCATAATTCCCCACACATGCAGTGTCAAACATCTCCAAACAGCTGGAATATTTGCATAATTTCCCATCCTTGCGGTCCTCAAAAAAGTGCCATGATGGAGCTGCCCCAGGACATGCAGGCATGGCTTGTCCTCATTGCCCGCATTGCCTTGCCTGTGTTCATTCTCTTCGTGGCCTTCGGGCCGAAGATTGATGCGTGGCTCTCCTCTTGGGGCCCGGCCTATAGCAAGGATGAGCTCCTGAGGCATTGGAAGGCCACGAAAGGATCCAAGGGTCCCAAGCCTTCGGAGCTGAGCAACCTGACCATGGTGACAGCAGAGACCGCCCCGCTTCTGTTCCAGAAGCCCGACCTTCCGGATCGAAGTAAGCAGAAGAAGAAGGGTGAAAAAGTGGACAAGTCTGAAAAGGCCGAGGCCGAAAAGGCTGACAAGGCCGACAAGGCTCACAAAATGGCTGAAAAGTCGGCTTACTCTGAGAGAACTGACCCCGAGGACTTGGCAAAGACTGACAAGTCCAGTGCAAATCAGCAGGAGCTGAATGCCACTGAGGGGTCGGTGAAGCCAGATGATGCCGCGAAGCAAATGCATTTTGAGAGTTTGATGAACTACATGGCCTTCAATCGGCACCAGCCGCAACGTGTTTTCCTGCCAGCAGGCGACCCACCCCCTCCTAGGAAGCTGGGCTCACAGGTGGCCACCATCACTGGGAAGGATGCGCGGCAAGCCAATTTGGAGGCGCAGATGGTGCTTAGTGGTGCCTTGGAACTAGAGCTGGAGACGCCTACTGGGCCTACTCAGCCTACAGCTGGAACTCAACTGCTCTCTGGTGTTGCCCGCAGCCTTTGCGACCAACTCACCCAAGCATCTGTTGAGATTCAGTCTGAGACTTTTGCCTTGATGGTCAAGGCGTGTATAAAGGTGAATGATCTCACTGCTTGCAGTGATTTCCTGTGTCGGATCGAGGCTGCGGGGCAAGTCCTGGACAACCGGCTGATGGACCATGTCATGGAGCTCTACTGGGATCAGAAGCGCCAACAGGAGCCACAGGAGCCTCAGGAAACAGCTACAACCAGCCAGATGCCAGGAGCATTTAACCAAACTTTCAACCAACAGCACATCCCCGAGCCCTTTGCCCAGGGAGGCTGGGGGATGAGTGACCCAGGTCAGCCTGGCTCTGTGCCATCCTTTGATTTGCCCGCTTTTTCGGTGCCCGAGGAGTTCAAGGCCGTCCCTGATACTGGCACCACCCTCTCCTCCGAGGCACCCGAATTTCGACCTGAAGGGCTGGGCTTGGTGAGCAGTGGTTTGTCACCTGAAGCTGCTGAGTTCCAGCCCGGACTCCTACAGGCCGGCACTGAGTCCTACCATTTCAAAGCCAAGGGCCACAGAATCACCAACAAGATCTTGCCGAAAATGAGCCCACACGCAGGGCCACTGCAGTGAGGGTCGGCGCGGCGGGAACCTGTACTATTGTCTTGTGCTTAATAAAAAATTGAAAAAAAGACTGAGCTCAACCTGCACACTGACCAGTTTGATCCTGCAATGTCTATAGTGTTGCATGGCCTGGGAAGTGTTGAGTTCAGTCGAGTCGGATTCTTATGGTTGCACCGCAGATTTTGAGAAGGTAAGGAGTTACATGGCCAACTTCAAGGAGAAAGAGCCTCGTGACAGGCCGGGATTTTGAGAGAGACTTGTGGACGTCGTTTTGACTGATGTTTCAGAGTGAGCAACTTGAATTAGCAATGTCTAAACAAATAACCAGATTGCAATTTCTTATTCCCCTCAATGTCAGCAATCAACTGCAGCGCAGGTCTTTGTGGGGTGGCAAAGGCCGGTGCCCTGAGGGCTGATATTTCTCAATGTGTAAACGGGCAACATGCACTAGTAATGCAATTTATGATTCAATCTGATTTAAATTTAAATTGATTTGATATACACATGTTCGCCCTGAAAACTGATGGCTTTTTGACGTGGGAGATCGTGGGAGTTCCATTTTCTTCGCGTCTTTTCTTGCTGTCAAAACGAGCGCCAGTGCTTTTGCACTCAGGATGGCGATGGAGAGACATACCAAAACCAAAACCACATGGACAGCGGAAACATATGGCAAATTCTCGGAGCTGTGGTGGATTCATTGGGGGATATTGGGGGGATTTGCGGGGCTCTACCTAAACTGCTTCAGAAAATAGGAATTGGATATCGAAAGTCCACGACTTCTCCGGATGTTGAGGCCTTTTTTGTTTGTGGTTGTTACATGTTGTTACCCTCGCTTTTTTGCATGGTTTTCTTGGCAGGTGATGTTGGTAGTTTTTGCTGCGATAGTTGATATAGTTGTGTTTCCCTCCCCCCCCCAAAAAAAAAACTAAAAACAAAACAAAACAAGACAATGTCTAGAGCTCAATTCATCCACCACAGACTATTTGCCAAACTGGGGCCAAAGCAGATTGCCAGTATATAGTGTGGCTGGAGGAGTTTGGTCCGTTTTCTTCTCATTTTGCAGGGAAAAACATACAAACTTAAAGTATACTGACGACGCATTTCCTAGATTGAAAGTTCCATTTCCAATCAGAGATATTAATTGGAGGCGGACAATAAATATACGTAGCTTTCGCCGCAGGCGAAGGGGTGGCAGTCAGTCCGGTCCTTGGATGTCCTTGAAAGTGGCCCACAACCAACGGTGCAGAATCCATCACCCCCCAAGGTCAAAGGGTACTACGACTGTCTTCGAAGGCTGGACAACAGCCAGACGCCTTCAGCAGCAATGGCACAGCGAAACGTAGGTCCCCAAACTTCGCTTGATCATCTTGGTTCGGGAGCCGGTGGAGTGGCTGGAGTTGGGAAACCAAGAGCCCATTTTCACACGGCAGGCGGGTTCACCAGAGGAATTTTGTTGGATGTTTATCATTGCATAATTAGTTTTTTTTTTTATATATATATATATATATACTTATGATATATTATAATGATTTATTTGTATATAATGGCTATTGAAGCCAGAAAAGTAGGATAGTATAGGCTCAAAATGACTTGAACACCAAACAACAACAGCTTTGGCAAGACTACCTCGCCAGAATTTGCTAGTGAGGTCTCTGTACAATCTGCGGAAGTTTGAGCGTCAAGCTCGGAGAACCCCAAGCTGGCGTCTTCAGACTTTATTGATTTTGAGTCCACCATTTCTCAGTGAAGTTCCTCCAATGTTCACAGTTTCGTGTAGCCTTTGGTAATTTAACATAGCTATGGAAAATCACCATGATTAATGGGAAAATCCACTATTTCTATGGTCATTTTCAATAGCTATTTTGACATAACCAGAGGGTAGCTATGTACAGCGCTGTCGCTAGGTGTTTTTACCACAAGGAATGCCCAACGGTGCCATCACTGGAGGTGCCGTTCTCGCAGATGGATGGTCAATGCGAGCTGGAAAATCACCAGTTGGATCCATTTTAGGGCTACAAATCATTGGAAATCATCATAAATCATCATAAATCAATAGATAGTTTTATGTTCACCTCAATTGCTTATTCTAATGATTTTTAAACTTGAAAAAAATGTACAAAAACAAAGGAAAACACATGGAAAATCAAAAAACAAAACTTCAAAACTGAAAAAAAAACGTAAGCAAAATAAATGGACAAAAAAAGGAACGTCAAAAAGGGAAAAAAAAACGGGAAAAAATGGATTTGTCCATTTGAAGCCCAAAAAAAAAAACAAACAAAATAAAAGCAAAAAAACAGCAAATCGAAAAAGCAAAATAAATGCAAAAAAAAAACATGCAAATGGACAAATCCATTTTTCACCATTTTTCCTTTTTGTATTTCCTTTTTTTTCCCCCTTTGTTTTCCCTTTAATTTTGTTTTTGTGTTTTTTGGATTTTGCTGATTTGCTTTTTGGTTTTTCCTTTTTTTGCTTTTGTCGCGCTTTTTTCAAGTTTTAAACAAGTTAGAATAAGCTGTGGTCTGGCTGACATAAAAATAGTTATAACATGTTATAAATAAATAGATCATCAGACTATACATGTCTGTATATATATATATATGATTCATCCGTGAATGGGCCATGTTTTCCATTTTATAGCTATGGGCTGCAGGATGTGATCATGAAGGCTGCCACCTTCGAGGACGTGAATGTGGAGGACCTACGTCGCGCCATGGGCCATAAAGCTGGAGCATAGACGATAGCGTTTCTTCGAACATGTCAGGTGCATACCATTAGCTAGAGTATACTATGCTATACTATATATATATATGCATCTTACTGTAACATAATAGTATAATATATATATATATATGTGTGTGTGTGATCAGTGATCTCATGATCACATTCACTTGGATCCAGTCTTCTTTTAAATGGTTTTTGGATATGTGTATGATACCATGAATTTCTGGCAGTTTCTTCATAAAGGTTGGTAAAGTCTAAATAAGCAATCTTCCGTTTGAAATCGTGCATTTTCTGAGACAATGCACGCACAAAAAGCCTTTGCCGGGGACTTGTTGGCATGGTGGTCTGACAAGGAGGCCTATTGAGATGGTTTCCTGCCAGGATGCATTTTTATCCCGGCCTTTGGAATATGCAGTCGGGCACCACAGGCCCAGACAGGACATATGGAGTGCAGTTGCACTTTTGGGCAGGTGAAGAATAGTTTTTTCTCCATTCCCTTTGCGCTGCCTACATTTAATTTATAATGTTTCGTCCTGATTAGTGTGGGCCCCACCCCTCAACAATAGCTATACCCTCTTTAAAGTTGTGCGCAAAAAAGCGGTTCCCCAGGAAAAAAAACACTACACTCAAGAAAGGAATTCAATTGGCTACAATTGAAATCTAACTAAAACATGTTTTTGCCGATGAACTTGTGGTATTTGTAGTAATTGTAGTACTTGTAGTACTTGTAGCGAGTGGGGTTCAGCATGTTGACTGCGTTACCTTTCCCACCTTAAGTTTTTATTCTTAATGAAACATGTAATAAGAGAAAGAGAAAGAGAAAGAAAAAGAGAAAGGAACGGGAGAAAGAGAAAAAGAGAGAGAGAGAGAGGAAGAGGAACAGGAAGAGGAAGAGGAACGGAGAGAGATGAAGAGGAAGAGAAAGAGAAAGACAAAGAGAAAGGGAAAGACAAAGAGAAAGAGCAAGAAAAGGCTGCTTTCGTAAAAGGTTTTTCTTTCTTCTCTTGGCTCCGGGATCAGCTCTGGAAAAAAATGCTGCAATGGTGAACCTTGAGAGCAAACCTACTAAAGTGAACTGGACCCTCTCACGGCCCAGTGCCTTGGAAACTCGTGGAAATAGTGTTCTTTAATAAGGGTTTAATAAGCGATTTTATTCTTTTGGGAACGGCAGACAAGCACGATTTTTTCCCAGAAAAAATGTCAAGTTTTTGTTTTTTTTCTCACTCAAATATTTTTTAAAAAAAAACATTCTTTCCCAAGAAACCACAATAGCGAACCTACCAAACAATGCATGGCTTCAGAATAATCTGGAAAAAATGGCACAATAGCGAACCTAGCCACGAATCAGGCTGCAACATTATCTTGCACTCCTTCATGACCTTCCGTTTGATGTTTGGCACCTGAAGACCCCAAAATGCCGATTTCGCCTTGACATTTGGGCATCACTCACCACCTAAGGTCCAATTCTTTCCACCCTCATCCGGTCGCTTACTTCTTATGGAGCACCAGGCTCAGTCCACACCAGGAGAATCCGCTTTGGACCTCACTCTAGCAACCGTCCCACTTGGTCTGTCAAGAACACTACAACTCATTTGTAAATTTAAGAACCCCAGTTGGGGGAGTTGATAACCATCCAATTATATACAGTATCTATATCTATATCCATATATTTATGTATATATTCCTTAGTATAGGCTGTATAGCTTTATAATGCTTTATACATTATATAAAGTCTATGATGAGTCTATTATATTGACTATATATTCTAAGTGCTGGTCCAGTACAGTAATTAATTAATTAATTATATATATATTTATGATGTTTTACAAGCACCAATCAACCCAGCTGACATGTTTGAAGGCTCAGGTCATCGTCGGTTACTGAGGTTTGAGCTGTTGCGAAGTCGGCCACGAGAGGCTTTTGATCGGCTGACGTCCTTCCTAGGCTCGCAGCATCGTGGGAAATCATCGAAGTCAATGGATCTTTCAATGGGGGATCTAAAGCGCCTGGCGGTTTTTTTTGAATACTATTTTGAGTAGAATTTGATGATGCAGCTAGATGCGTGCAAATCATGCAAAAAGGGCCCAGAAGGGCATGGCCTATGTGACATATGTGACCTTCTCGTGGCTGGAAACTCATGGAAACTTCTTGGTTGCGGTGGACCCCGCGAGCTTCCGTGGCGGAGGAATCCAGCCGTTCCCTGACAACTACGCCTTCAAGCGTCATGCAACTGAAGATAGGGCCCAGTCGGGGTGCTTGGATGGTTGGGAGATTTGCTGAGAACGGGCTGCAAGATGGTTGAACATCACTTGATAAAAAACGTTTTTGCAAGCCTGCGGCTAGATTACTGTTGGTCCATTGTAATTACGAGTAGCATTGCTAGTGAAATCAGCTTGATGCGCAGCTTGGCGCAATACAGTTTATGATAGGTTATGGCATTTGTGTCGCACTGCGACTACGGTAGAATTTGCTTTGGCAGGTTTTTGTGCCTTCAATTTTCTTCAAAGAAGGAGCTGAGTCGCTCCAAAATGAATAGTCGCAACCACGCCCGCAGCCTTTACTTAGTCAAGCAGATGAATTTCGATGTTGTTAGAAGTTCCAAATATGCTGCCACTGTCAGCAAACAGGAGCCCGGAGGCCCAGGGCATGGCCCATCAACTTTCCCAGGTTCCAGATTCAAGGGTCACTTTCAGCCACAGATAGGTTGAGAATATTCAAGATATTTCAGGATAGTTCAGGTTTTCTCCTTCCGGTTTAAATGTTCATGACTTTCATCTTAGTCCCCAGCTTCAAAACACCGCAGCGCAGCTATGATCAGCACCTGAGATCACCGAGGTCAGTCGGGCCCAGAGAACCTCAGAGAGTCCTTGGCCAGCGGGGCTTCGCCCAGTCGCTCTCCAGAAGCGAGACTCGTTCGCGCCGTGAGCGGCGAAAGCCGTCCAGATGAACAGGCCTGGTGCCCAAACAGAGGGATGGAAGGGATGGAAGTGATGGGATAGTACGGGTTAATCTACTTAATATGGGAGGTTGAAATAAGTTGAAATTGTTGAGGTTGAAGAGTGGGGTCCTGTATTAAACATATTTGAACATGATATTTGACTTGGCATTGATGGGCCACTTGGTGGGAATTAGTGTGACATACATTGACATACTGCATTCGCGGATGTCATTAGCACGCTGCAGAGAAAACGTGCGATTGCAAGGGTGGGCCAACTTGCAGAAAAAATGGGATTGCAAAGCTGGTTGGTGGTTTGGAAGATTGTTTATTTTCTATAAATTTCCATAATATATGGGATAATCCTTCCCATTGACTAATTAATAGGTTTCAAGATGGTTGAAAACACCAACCAGAAAGGATCAGGACTTTCCCCCTGCCTCTACAGACGTCCGTTGATGTCCGCAGGCAGCCAGCTTTGTCGAGGTCACAGCGTGGTGCCTCACTGGCATGCGCCTCGACTGCAGGAGGAGTATGGTACAACTTTAATGTATGGCAATACATGGTAAAGTATGTGCAGATCATGAAATATAATGATAGATGATATATGATAAATATATATATATATATCATTTATGATCATATATGATATATTATATATGTATTATATATATATCATATATCATATATATAATATATATCATATACGATAGAGAGATGATATATGATATGTACTCAATATGTTGGAATATGTGACGCAACTAGGTCAGGAAGAACAGCGCATCTCCATCTCCACAAGATGATTAAAAAGATACAGAAATATGCAGTTTGGTCAACAAGCCATGCAAAGCAATCGTAAGGTCCCTTTGCCCTCCTTTGCTTGAAGAATGATATTTCCAATGTGGTTCAGAGACAATGATCTTTTCAAACCCATAGGATCCATGGTGCTGGTATATATGCTAACATAAAGGGGGTATATTGATGGTACCCTCTGGTAAACATACAAAAAGCTATTGAACATGGCCATAGAAATAGTGAGTTTTCCCATTAAAAATTGTGATTTATGGTGATTTTCCATAGTTATTTGTATGTTTACCAGAGGGGATCCATGTTACCATATATAGCACCATGGATCCTATGGGAAATACGTGATATTCCAATGGACATATCAACAGCCAAGGAGTGGCTGGTGGAGCGTGAACATTATCACAGTGGCTGGGCTAAAAAACCGCAGAGCTCGGGGCGTATCATTTGGGTATGATAGGCCGGGGGGAGGCCGTATTGATGTTGCGAAAATATGTTCAAATGGTTAAAAATCAATGACAAAACATCAAAATTTTGTCTAGAATTGTGGGGTTCAAATTGCCAAATGGGGCGTTCAATCCTGGTTCTTCAAGGATCAAGGTGACATATTCGACCACCAATTCGAGGTCACTTCACGGCAAAAAGGGTCACTCTCGAAAGGGTCACTTTGAAGAATCTGGTTAAGATGGAAATTGTAGAATATTGTACCCTTTGGTTAGTAAACATAGCCATGGAAGCCATGGCCCTAATCGAAATCGATGGTTTACCTATTAATAGCATGGTGATTTTATCATGGCGAAGTGCTAGTCATAACCAGATGGTAGATCTTCCTTTTGGAAATTGGCTGACATCACCTTAGACTGGGATAGCCATGGGGCAAGATGAGACAAAAACCATCTGAAAAGCCGACCCAATAAGAAAAAAAAACATGGAACTGTGGAATCTGTGGGATCTTTAAGAACATCATTCTCCCACTATAATAGTAATATATACATATATTATGCATTGTTTATAGTCATAGCTTTATAAACCCCTCCCGCCACCCAACACCCGGCAAAACCATAAGGATTAGTAACGTTCTGGCACTTTAGTGCACTATGTATACATATACACATGGGAGCCTATTAAACCTTAGTAA
>Ga0126342_10006152_pt1 | contig 21216 bp, 16 predicted proteins | sample Cyp1metagenome_FD_92528 | JGI IMG/M metagenome (GOLD analysis project Ga0126342, IMG submission 92528) | Coral microbial communities from Lord Howe Island, Old Settlement Bay, Australia - Cyphastrea 1 metagenome | ecosystem: Host-associated > Invertebrates > Cnidaria > Coral ...
CGTTTCGTGCTGTGTTTCACTGTGCGTTTCACTGCATTTCACAGCGCCGTGCGCGTTTCACTGCATTCTACAGCGCTGCGCGTATTTCACTTTCTGTTTGCTGTGAGTTGGGTTGGAGGGGCAACAATAGTGTTGGGAAAGCGTAGAGGCGTAGAATGCCCCCTGCCCCCCCATGCGGCAATGTTGGACAAGTACCTTGCTTTTGTGACAATGAAGCGTTTTTTGCGTATTCTAAGCCCATGTCAGCCGCTTGTTTGTCTTGGGCTACGATTTGCATTGCGCCTTGTGATTGTTGTTTCGGTTGGATTCGCTTTGGTTATTGGGCCGGGAGAGGAGAGGGTTCCGATGATTGCAATGTTTTGAATCATGTGCAAAGCTTTGCGGGGCTTCAGCAAGCCTGTCTACGCTTTGAGATCCGCTTCTTTGTTTGACGAGAAGTTGTACAGGCTGTGTTTTGTCATCGCTGGCACAGTAGCTGTCAGACTTTAAAGGACCGAGGTGCATGAACTTTGCTAGACTCAAATAGTCGTTGTCCGCATTCTGCGGCGTACCACAACATTGCACGATGAGGGAAGGGAGCAACGTGAGCATCGGCCAGCAAAGCGGCTGGAATGTTACCCATGACAGATGTTCAAGTGCTAGGTGGGCTTCAAAAATTGAACTGAAGTAGGACCAGTACACAGTCCAATGAGCTGTCACGATGCCAACAGAAAAAACACAATTAAAAAACAAACAAAACAAAGAACAACCAGAACCAAAAACAAACACCAAACAAAAAACAACCACGAACCAAAACAAAAAAGGCGGGGTGATCAGCTGGTCAGTTCAACAATGTCGGTAAGTAGAAGAATGGTGATAGCAATATATCATCCATGCTATCATCCTAGGGATTGGAATGACGGTCAAACCAAAACAAAGCAGGTAACAACCAATCCGAAATACAACTAAGTACCAAACAAGCACGGAAAACGCGCAAACGCGATTAATTAATTGAATTAGTCCATATGCAACCAGCCTACTGGCATGATGAACGATCTGGCGAAAGCTATAAGGTGTTGGACGGAAAAAATAATTGTATTTCGAATTGGAAGCATTCACAATACGCTCAAGCCAATTTTGGAACATTGAGGAAAGTTACGGCCCACTTTCTGCGATGTATCCTGAGGGCCGGACTGCGACCTTCCAAGCACAAGCTCTCAGATAGCCAGGTGTTGACCCAAGCAATTGCTTTTTTGCCCATAAACTCTTCCAATATGGTCCTGAATTTTGCACAGCAAACCCTTCATATTGAGTTTCAGAAGTTGAAATTCGTGGTTGAGTGGTCTTTTTGCTGGCTGCGAGCGGTTTTACCGGATAGTGTGGTTGAACAATAGACAACAGACCTCACTTATTGAATATTGGCAATAGGGACCGTCAGGTTGGTCGGCCACTATTAAGAGAGCAATTAGACAACATCTGATGCAAGACACTATGATGCAAGAAGCACATGCTTGGCACCGCAAGTTCTTTCGTACACTGGAAAATCATGACGTGATTGCTCATTTTTTTTGTCGGAGTCCGTTGCCTTTCGGCGGGTCTACGGTCTTGAGTCTTACTCGCGGACTAGCGCGGAATCGAACCATTACTGGCAGTCTGTCAGCGACACAAGTGCCGCGAACCAACTGAGCCGCGAGGACGACGAAAACATGACGTGATCTACCCGTGGAATCAGAGCTGGGCTGATCAGGGAGACCAAGGAGTAGTTTGATGCATTCTGTGAGAGCTCTTTTGATCTTATTACCGCTGGACCGCTTCAAGACAGGTGGTATGATCATCTGATCATATGGCCAGATAAATTGAATAATTGGTATGGAGATGAGCTTCTTGCCTGGAGTCAACATGAGCTGCCAGACCTTATTGCTACATTTGATGGAGAAGCGGAAGGGTTTGCAGATGAAGCTTTTTATATGTTTTTTTAAGCATGTCCAGAGCACAGATGCGCGATCGAGGCGGGGTGATCTGGTTTCGAGTACGTATCTGGCAGGCATCAAGAGGGCCACCAGCCATTCAGAGAAAAACTCGATGACCCGCAGCTCAAGGTCAGCAAGGACGTCTTTCACTGTTCTAAGGGCGTTCTGGATTTCAGGGGTTTGTACGGCGGTATTATAACTGACATAACTCAGGATGTCGAACATATAGCAGGTTTTGCGGCAGGCACTCTTACTGGATCCCACCGACATGATTAGCCTATTGATTTAATCACCACGCTGTATCAAAAACATATTGAGTGGCATGACAGTATCCGCACCGTTAAGTGGGAACAACTACCATTGGACCCAAAGGTACCATTGCTGAGGGATTGCTGAATGCCCCACCCTACTGATTGTGTATTTTTGCAGTGATAGGAGACGTCAGCAGGCTGCAGCCACAAGGGGTTTGAAGATAGCCGTTCTGTCAATGGACACGGCTGTACTCCCCACCCAGGTAACCTTGAAAGCCAATCTGAGTCGTGGGGTCATTTATTATATCTTTATAAGAAAGGGTATGTGGCTGCATCGATTTGTGGCGCACCTTGTGAGACATTTTCGTCAGCCAGGCATGCTCCTCCTGATAATATTCCCGAGGTAGATAAGAATAGTTGGCCCAGACTACAAAGATCCTTTATACAATTGTTCGGTTTCTGTGGATTCCGACCAAAGGAGCTTCGGCAGCGCAAACAGGGAAATACTTTCATGTTGCAGGCAATCACGATATGCATTTGGCATGTTTTGTTTGGAGGACTATATTTGAGTGAGTATCCGATTCCTCCAGCTGACGATTCGAAGGCATCGATATGGATGAGTACTATTATTAGCCTTCTACGTCAACATCCAGACATTCAGCTCAAATTGTTTGACCAATGGAAGTGGGGAGCTACCGTTAAGAAACCGATGGGACTCCTTGGATTACGGCTCCCCTACCTTCACCGCTCCATGTATGCATGCGCTGACTTGACTGCGAAATATCCACAACAGACGGCGACTGGCAAGGATGAACTTGGAAGCTTTAGAACCGCTACCTATAAAGAAGACCCACCTCATTTTTCTGCTGGAATGGCACGATCCATTATTGCCTACAGAGATGCGTAATGGAGCCGATCATCTCTGTACATAAATTTTCCTTAATTAGGAATATTGTAACAGGCAACAAGAACCAGACTCCTTGATACCATGGAAATTGGAAATTGGAAATTGGACCCTCAATTTTACCCTGACCTAAGGACAATTAAATAGATATATCCCCTTCTATCTGCACATGGATAAGGGAATATCGCTACGTAAATCTGCAATCCTGATTTGACAATGCAAACCCTTTTCGGACCTGACACATTCGATCGGATACACAAATTCATATAACAAATTAATTATAAAATAAAAAAATAAGGAAAATAATAATATAAGCTATGAACTATAGCGCTGCTGGATTAACATACAAAAGCCGCTTCCTTTTCACGGCAATTCCAAAGAAATGAAATTCAAGATTCAATTCAAGATATATATTGGCATGCTGGAAAAAATTACTGATACTGTAAATATGTTGAATTTTTTAATTCTGGCATCGTTATTTTTGGCCAAAAATATTGCATGGTTTGTCTTGGTTTCAAAACCGATCAGTCAGCCCAGGTAAAAGCAGGAAATTTCACGCATTCATTTGCAAATTTGGGTCAGAACAAGGGGTGCTGTTTTGAATGCCTGGCGGGGCTAAATGCCTACCCTTTTGAAGAAATAAATAATTAATCTATATAATTAATAACTCTGCATACACAGATTCCGTGGAACCAGATAACTCCGCTGGTACAAATACCTTACAAACCATTTCAATCTGAGATTTTTTTCCTGAAGGATCCATTTCACATCTTTAAACAAACAATGGGAGGACATTTCGTTGCATCATGCCTCATCTTGATGGTGGATTTATAATTCCACTTTGAAATAACCAATAACAATATTGAACATATCCTTGATCATTTGTATGTTAATTTCAATTTCTGGGTAAAATACGAATGGAGGGGGTCACGTTCGTTCCAACATCAAAGATTTTACGCGGCAGATCCTACACTTTCCTAACAATTATTTTTTTCCTTTTGGCCGTTTCAAGGGTAATAACATTATATTATTTGTTCGTTGGTTGAAATACCTGATAACCAATGGGTATATTGTTGAGAACGGCATCACGAGGCCTGGTATACCTTTATTTGGACGGGGACAATCTCATTCCGAGTTGATGTATTTAGTGTCCGATATTTACTCTGGTATCCTGGTTTTCTTTTATTTGCTATATTTATTTGGACTTTGTTTGGAGCCAAATACGTCAAGTCGAATGACCCAAGGGTGTTTTACATTTTACTCTAATTACGCGAAGTTGGTTGCTTCGACTTTCCGGCTATAACTTTGCCGTTTCCATTTGGAACCATCTTTATATTATTTCCTTTATTTTTATTTTGAATTAAGGTTTACCTCAGGGCCAATTTTAAACCCTGCAGTTCTTAATTACGAAGCTAATAAAGATTTTATAGGGAAATCGGCACACCTTTCTCGGTATATTCACCCATCATCAATAACTTTAAGAATTATCCAAAGAATAATAATCAAATAATAATTTAAATATAAGAGATACGAAAAAAATTAAAAAAAAATATAATTTCAGTCCAAATTACGGGATTAATTAGGGGTCCACGAAAGTCTCAATATTAAGCCAGCTTCAGATTCAGCTTGCCTGCATAACGAAACCATAAATTAATAATACCCTAAAAATAAATAAGATCAATACAACAAATAATTAATGGTATTTCATGCCAATAATTATTATTTTAATTTTTTAATAATTATTTATTAAATTTTATAATATATTTTTTTATTGGTAGTTCAATATTATAATTATTAATAATTATTATATTCGTTATTATAAATAATTATAATATTAAATATAATTTAAATTATTATATTTTTTAATTAAATCATATATTTTTTTTTTTTTTAATTATTATTATTTTAATTTATTATATTATATGTTATTATTATTTAATATTCTATAAATATTCCAATTAAATAATTTCAATATAATATATTATTCTAAAAAAAATAATATTTCCAACCAGGGTAATATCCAACAATCCACCAAATCAACATTATATTACCATCCATTTATTCAACCAATATTAAATAACATATTTTAAATCTTTCTAAACCATTTTTTTTTTCAAAAAATAAAATTAAAATAAAAAGAAATACAAAAATATAAACGTCCAAATATAAAAAAACACAAAATTCAAAAAAAAAATATATTTTAATATTTATTATAAATTTTCATTATAATTTCAAATAATTTTAAAATTAATTATAATTAAACAATATATATAATAAATTATAATTTATCAAAAAAAACAATATTTATATATTTAAATAAATCAAATTATAATAATAATAAATAATAATAATAAATAAATTAATATTACTTATATTTATATACATAATATATATTTTTATAAAATATTATATATCATATACATTTATTAATTACATATTTATTTACTTTTTTATTTTTTTCATAATATTATTTTTATTTTAATACATATATAATTTTAAAATTATATATTTTCCAATTCCTTTATATTTATATATATATATATTTTATTGTTAATTTTATTTATTTTGTTTAATATTAAATATTTTTTTTAGTAATTTTAAAAAATAATTTAAAAATTATATGTTTTATTATTATTATTTTTAAATAAACATATAAAATATATATATATATGAAATATATATATTTTTCATTTCATTATTCCTTTGAATAATTATCCTATGAAATTATTTTTTTGTGGGATTGTATTTATTTTTCTGCAAGTCGAAAGTCGGAACAAAATCCTAAGCTATTATCCGAAGGATAGGGTCAAACAGAATACGAAGTTCCGTTACCATCTTAAAGTAATAATCCCCCGTTCTAGCAACCCTGGATGGAGGTCTAAGCCTAAACACCTACGAGTCCAGCGGAAGAGCAGCACCGTTTCTTTTTGGAGCTATGCTACCAAGTCTTGAGCCACGGAGTGGCGCAGTGGATGAAAATGAATTGTGTGATCTACAGGTAAATACATGTACGCTACTAAGCATTGCATAGATACGCAAACAATCACAAAAAGGAGCGCAGGGACAAAGGGACATCGGCTGGGGATTCGGGGAAGGGACAAGGGGAAAAGGGGGAAGGGACAGGGGTTTGGTTTAGGGGAGACAAGGGAGAGGGGTAGGGAGGGGGGAGCCTCACGACGGGAAAGGACACGAGAAAAGCTTCACACACTTTACAACAATGCGGAACATTGAGAGACTACACATCCCCTGCCAAAACTAACAAGGCGGGTCTCTTCAAGCTAAACAATTCTGATGGCGCTGTAAATAATATAGTCTAAAACAATATGACATCCATAAGGGATCAATACATACTTGCAAGCTAAAGATTTAAAGGAACAAACCCGAATACGTATGTTTGTTTCCCATGTTGAAAGAGAGATTCATGTGCCGCTCGGTGCCATGTGTTGCAACTACTGCTGCAAAACTGTTGTGTATCCATCATGTATTGTTCTGTATCCGACATGCTTCCAATCATGCATCACCTGTTCTAACTGCATTTGACATCCTCACTTCACATGACTGATCATGCTTTCAGCTACAATTCCAGGTGAGTTTGGTTGGTGGCTTCCGCGTTTCAAAACGAGTAGCAATCCCACGTTTCAACACGACCCCTTTCGATTTTGAACTTTGTAGGCATACATCTTCCAGCTCGAGAGGAGCATTTCACCATGCAAATGTATGGAAAAACTGTCACTGTATACAAGATTGTATACATCAGTTACTGATCTCTATGGGTATTTGATGAACCCTTTGTCTGCAAGCTGCCACATCGACAAACATGTTTTTGGCAGAGCGTCCCGGGCAAGCAGGAGAATCAAGCTAATTGTATAAGTGGTTTGCTGCGGCACTGGGGTGCTGAGGTGGAAGCGTACGGCTCTTAAATGCTAGTTGACCATGTGTCATGCCGGGTTGTAACGCATCAGCACGACATTTCCATTCAAATCAGGGAACATCAAAGAAGATCTCTGCGCGCCTGGCATCATGTTGGGCGCGTGCCCGATACGCGGCCAAGAGCTCACTTGGGGAGCGGCTCAATGGCCCGCTGGGCCCGAGTGCAGTTTCAACGTGAAAGTGCCCAGCTAAAGATTCAAACATGGGGAACAGAGCTACGACAAATGATGCACACAGATTGTTGCAGACATGTTGTGTTTTGACCGTGGCAAAAATGTATAATTATAGAAGATGCAAACCTTCCATGCGTTTGGTTGGAAACCACCAGCTCTGCAGGTTTTCATTTCAAACTCCTTTGCTGTTGCCAACTTAAATTCAAGGAGAATCAACTTGTTCAGTGTGTCTCCGGTTGACGACAAACGAAGCTGCTGGGCACTTGGCAAGGCCACCTTCTCTGGGAACAATGTTGGCATGTCTATGACAGTAATCTATGAATGATAACCTGGCCGTGACAGTGAGTAGTTTGACATGTATTGTTGCGAAATGGTTCTCATGGATTTGTTGGCAAATGATGGGAGTCCGTTTTTCAATACCTCCAGACCTGAAACAAAGTAGATCCTCGAAGCACATTCATGTCAAATCATCATGAGATGGTTTGAAGCGGTGGTGGCTTCAAAGATCTACTAGCTACGACACTTGGGCTGTGACTTTGGTGGTGACTTGCGTGTGCTTGGACTGCTTTGCTTGGATTGCTTGGGTCATAGCTGCAGCCAACATCCCCAGGAAACCGATAGGGATTCGTGAACTGGTGGAGAGCGGACAGGAGTGGACCTTTTTCTGTCATGACCTGATGCTACCTGGTACTGCTCAGTTGACGTTGCCTGTTGCCTGTCGGCCTTGGACTACTCCTTTTGATTTGCGATAATCAAAAAAGATGGATGTATCGTGGAAAGCCATGGACGTACAATGGATCAATGTATCAATGGGCCCCCATCAATTGATTTATTCAAAATATTTGCCGCATAAAGTCCAACAGCAGCAATCCGCACATTCAAGCCCATTCTGTGACGGTCGCTGCCATGTTTCTTGCTAGGCGCACACGGTGAGGTTCCGTTTTATAGACTCAGATAGACTCAGTTTGAGGGGCTTCCCATGCTTGCCGTCAAAACCAAGCATTGCCGGTGCACTTCCAGGTGTCGGCCTGAAACCTGTCACTTTCAGTTTCAAAAAATGGAGCCTGGTCCAAACTCTTTGTCTTTTTGTGCCTTTGCTCGACATTTTGCATGTTGTTCGGCTCTGCCAGAGGTCTTGAAGTTTGCGGATTCTTTCATTGTGAAGATCCAATCCAACCATGTTCTCATTCGCGCGGAGCAACATATGTAATCCATTTTGCCCGACAGGCCCCGTACTTTGACCCAGCAGGAAGAGAAATCACAGTTTTTCCATAGCGCCAAGCGTGTAGTACCTAGCAATGGAGGGTGCTATACCCTCAGTGGCTTGTAAATATGCGGCAAAACGGGTGCACCGTGTAGTGTGAAATATTTTTAATTCAAAATATGTAAACATGTTGAAAGATTCTTGAAAAAAGGGGGCAAGAATGTCAAATATCGTAGTTTCTCCACAGCGGGAGCGTGTAGCACCCTACTCAACCTACTGGAATTCCCCAAGAAGGTCTGAAACAGGTCTGACCTCCTTCCGATGAGTTAGGCTGAGCGATTGGCACTACGGAAAAAAATTAAACTTTTCAGATGATTAGTATCCTCACTAGACGCCTCTTGAAAGTTAGAATTTTTGGAATCTTCCTGATAGGTTGGGGAATGATTCCGGGAATGATGGTTGTTCTTTTTTCGTTGGCTTCCGGGCTTCGGGTCGCACAACCTGTGCAAAAATGGATTGATCATCCATCGTTGTCGGTGACGCTGCTAGAGCTCTTGCCGGCCACATTTCTTAGAGGGTCGTGGCTAAGTATTTTAGACTCCAAACAAACTACGTATTTCTTGTCACAATCCTCAGCCGTATAACTACGAATATTAATAAGTCTATATCATTCTGTATCTGTCTCCAGATTGTTTATTCTGAACAAACTATGTTTGAATGCAGATGCGTTATTTTGTCTTTTTTGTCTGGACATCCAAGAACAGCAATTTTCTTCAGATGATTTCAATGTCATTTCCGTGAAGTTGGCCTGGCAAAATGACGATATGATCGAAGCTGTTGAAAACTAGCATGGATGATCGCGGGAAACAATGGGCAAACACCATACAAATACCATCAAGTCACTATTGTATCCATGCTAGCCTACTTTTTAGGGCTCAACATGTGGCGAAGCCTTTTGGCAACTCCAGTGTAGCAAGGGAAATACTCAGCATGAACTAAGGGCATCCGAGCACCAATCTTATTGATTTGTTGTTGAAGACCTCGTACATCTTTGTCCATAGATAGAGCATGAATGGTGGATATATTATGTATCATATCTATTACGCAGAGTATGTTGTATATGTCCATATAGTCCATATGCATACATCATAGATATAACACATCCCTGGTTGCTGGTCTCAATTGATTCAACACACATACAAAATCATTTCATTCATTGGGATGGACAGTCATCTCTGTGAATGGCATTGAATTACAATCTCTTTGGCAAGGGACGGGGGACCCAAATCTCATGCCCAGCTGTGCCGCTATTCTTTTCACACCATCAACACGCTGAAGTCCGTTTTTAGCGCGTTGCATACACTGTACATCACGGGAGGAGGGCCTTACACGACGGGCATCGTAGGCTTAAAGCTGCAGAAGTCCCAACCTTGCCAATTTGATATCCGAATAGCGCCAGCTCATAATCGTACAGACCAGCAGAATTGCAGGCAAACAGGCACAATGATCGGATGTACATGACACTGTAACCAGCATCAAGTGCAATATCTCACCCAAAACACAGTTGGAAAACCCAACGCATAATTTTTCATCAAAATAACCATTGTGGCAGTGCCTCAGTGCTATAAATCTCGCATCTCCAGGATGTTTTTTTCAGCCCACCCGTTGCTGAATGGTTCACCGAGTTTACAACATCTGGATGAATCCTAAGTAGTGAGGCTTCCAATAGTTTTCTTTTACCTTAACCCAGCAATCCACCCCAACTTTCAGAGGTTTCATTGCCACAGTCTAACCCAATCCAAATGATTCTGCCTTGAATTCCAATTATTCTGGTTCGAATTCCACTTTTTCGAGCTTACATTCGTAACAAAAACCTTAGTTCTCAATTTCAATAGCAAAAAATGTATAAATCAATGGATTGGTTTAAGGGAAAACCTACAGGAAACCTTGGTTTTTACCATCAAACATAGGGCTTTCCTGTAAATTTTCCCATCATCCAATTCTATGAATAAAAAGTCACCAAACAATCTCAACATCTCCCGAAATCGCGGCTGATCTCCTCCCGCCATGCTGCCAACCGTTGAAGAGCTCAACAGATACCGAGTCACCACGCACTACGCCCCGCCGCGCCCTGAGGTTGTCCCGAACGCGACTGGGAGACCATAAATGCGACGGCTGTCTCAACCAGCTCTAAAGTTGACATGGACACTTTAAAAAAATGGCTGCTTGGTGGTTTCACCCCCTCTGAAAAAAATGGTTAATAGTGGTTAATAATGGTTAATGATGGTTAATAACTATATATCTGGTTGGTAGTTTTAACATGTTTTAACCATCTTGAAAAAAAAATAGTCAGTTGGGATGATGACATTCCACATATATATGGAAAAATCACATGTTTGGTAGCAGTTTTTTGTTTTCCGAATTTGGAGTCGACCATGTTTGAATGCACTGTTCAATGAAAGTGGGTTAAAACATGTATCAATTTTTACGGATCTGAGGAATGAACATGGTGATCATGGTGACATGGTGCTTCAATCAACATAGGAGGAGGGATTCAACGAACCATTTTACAACCAGCAGGATTTTGTGTATGTATGTACATGTTTAAGGACTATGAAGGACATCATTCTTCATCTTTTTGCTGCGAACAGAAAACCCGAGCTGTGATAGCTAGACGGTCTGCGAACCCAACAATTCCTCCAACGATAGCCAGGGCAAAATCCAATGACCCCATGAAGTATCGACTCATACTCATTTGGGTGTCTGGAAATGAGGCTAGGCACCCTGGCTGGCAAGTTTCATAAGTAAAATGATGATCAAATGATGGATCTAATTAAGGGGGGAAATTCCGAACATGGGGTGGCAAAGGAGAGAATCCCTTCGAAAGGGGACCTGTAGGTAGCTAAGTTGGTTTAGAACTAGGCTAGATAAGTAGGACTTATTGTGGATATTTCTATAGTCATATTATACATAGATGAGGCTACGAACCAACTTGGAACTGGGAGAGCCTTCGTCCTTTCACAAACAAAGGTGCTAAAAAAGACCTAATATTTTTGGGATAGCATACTCGCAACCAAACATGAAACAATATGCTGGTCAATAGCTCCAACTTGCCAATGGTAGTAGCTCCAACTTGCCAATGGTAGAGATTGGCGTTCATCCAAATATTATCCACAATTATAGTTTTAAAGAAGGTACATGAACAAAAATAGCTACTTACCATCTGGTTATTTAACATAGCCATGGAAAGTCCCGTATAAATGGAGGTTTCTAGCTGGGGAAATCATCTATAAATGGGCCATTGTCCATGGCTATGTTAAATGACCAGAGGGTAACCAACGCAATTTGGGCATTTAGTATATTTAATAGTCATCGGGTTTAATCCAGATATCAAAAATAGGTGCTACAAATCATCACAAATGAAGGGAAAGGACAGCCCCCCTGAGAAACCCGGAATTTCAATGCATCAAACCTGGATTTATAACTTGCAGTTTGGCTCTGCAAACCAAAGATCTGCCAAGAAACAGTTCCGCCGCACAGGCCGTTGGTTCTCGAGGTAGCTTTACATTGAGTTTTCAACATCTTTGCTACGCATGGCCTGCAATCTATCATGCTAGGTGTCAAAAATCACGGGCGCTTCCCATTGGATCTCTCTGATCGGGCTGCCGCAGAAAATGACATCTGGGACAAGATTGGAGCCAGGGCACTCAATCACTTGTTATAAGGATTTCCACAGGCTGGACGCATCTCGAAAACGGAGGCTCTTGGTTATGACCTAGCTGCCATCCGAAAACAGCTGCAGGTCGATTCTTCACTGCCCATTTATTCTACATGTAGGTTTCATGGCAACACAACAAAACCTGGATCAAAGATCGGTCCCAACCTGGACCATGAGCCACGCTCCCGTGGAACTGGTCTCAGAAGTTTCCACACTCGCACTTGATATGAACCGACAAAAGCGACATGGAACCAAACAAAAAGCCCACAGAAATGATGATTAAAGACTTGGGACTGGCAATTCTTGGGTTCTATCAAGTTCTATCTTGACAATTGGGGTAACTTCATCTTACTCTCCACTTGTGCGCTAGATGTTCCATTGCCATCCTTGGTCTCGACCATTCTAGCTTGGTTGCGAACTGGTAAGTAGGGTCACAAACGATTCCTGGGGTGAACCACCAAAGTTCATGGATTGCTGCCTAAACAAGACTCGCTTTTTCCTCAGACCTTTAAATGTCGAAGCTCCTTCTACGAGCGACAGCCCCTTAGGGCCTTAGGGATCCCAGTGGGTTGTAAGAAAGTCTTCCAAAAGATATTCTGCACACACAAAATTGCGATATATCAATATTTTACTGGTTGGTGGTTTCAACCCCTCTCAGAAATAGGAAAGTCAGTTGGAATGATTATTCCCAATATATGGAAAAAAAAGGTTCCAAACCACCAGCCAGTTTATCAAAATGTTCGATCATTTACCCATTCACCAAGCATTCACCCATCAGGTTTTCCCAACCCCAGGCTCAACCATCCATGAACCAATCATCAGAAGGTTAGAACTCAGCATGGCACGGCACCCACTGCTCCGTTGCTTTCTTGTCCCGCCAAAATTGCTTTGGCCCACATGGCATGGGCGATAGTTCACCGACTCTGCACGCGGTTACACGACATCTTTCTTCTGAGATGTTTGGATGACCAAACATGAGACTTTGAACTGTTTGAAGCTCATCTGTTTTCAAGCTACTTAGTTTGGGTATACACCCAAAAAATAGATCACACTAACTGGATTTAATGGTATATACATTTCATGGTACAATGGTTTTCATCTATTTTCAATCCAACCCAATAGCTATTTGGATGATCCAGTGGTTTCAAAAACGGCTTAGTTTGTTTGAACCTAGAGATGATTATGTTTTTAATGGTGATTATTACTATTACTACCATATTACCATATCATTTGGGGATGATGATCCAATCCACTCGCCGTTTCAAAGAAACCATTGGACCATCCCTGGTGGATCGTACAACGCGTGGATCGTTTGAGCGTACAACGCTAGCGCAGCATCGGGGTCGTTTGAGCATCGTGCAGCATCTGAATTCTTTTAAGGGGACACAGGTTCCGGCACACATCCAACAGGAAAACAATGTGGAAAACATATATATATAATGTTATATATATAATGTTATATATATATATATATATAAAATGTTATATATATATAATGTTATATATATATAATGTTATATATATATAATGTTATATATATATAGCATATCAAATAGATAGTCTGATAGGCTGAGCAAAAACAACAACACTTGCAAAGTAGGGCCTTCGATTCTTTGTTTTTTTTTTGTAATATACAAAACGACAGGCAGTCTTGGATGCACAGCTGCTGCCGGCTCGACCATGGCTGGTGGCAAACCCACAGGGATCAAGAATCATGGACCTCAACCTTTATTAATTGGTCTCAAACACATCATGCACAGTTTACGCTTTTACTCACCAAAGCCACCAACAACCTTGTGTAAACAACCCAGGAAGCCAGGGACAAAAATCACCCAAAATCAGATGGTCATAATCTTCCACCTTAAACTAGCCAAAACTCCCATGTCTAGACCCCCAAATATCACAGTGTTGATTTTTCTATGTCCCATGAACTATTCCATTTTATCCCTGTTATATCAGCATTTAAAGATGTTCAAAGCATTTATACTAACCCAACCTATTCTCAACCCAGAACCCGTCCCGCCAACAACGTGCGGCGCAAAGTCCTCTTTGTTGTTGTCGCAACGCGCGGCACCACTGGCGGACATGCTACGGCGCACCCAGTGGCGACCGCATTGAGGAGGCCCAATGATGAGCATGGCAGATGGCAGCAAGTCCCACGGCAAGGCCGGTTGTGGCTGGGAAAAAAACCTGGGAAAATGAGCAAAAAGGAGCTCACCATTTCTACCGATCTTCATGGCTAGAGGGTAGCATAGGCAAAGCATATCAAAGAATCCCAGAATTAGGTGAAGTGAACATCTGCAGGAAACTCCTGTATTAAAGAACCATGTTTTCATGTAGATGTTCCCTGAAACTGACAGTTTCAACACCAAAACATCAGCCCAGGGCCATCCACCGTGGAAGTGTCCGCCTTTGCGAGGCTCGTAGCTGCCTTCACAACGCCACAACGGCTCGGCCGTGGTCTGTCCAGCAAAATCGGCGGAGGGAAACCCGGGAAACCCCCATCTGTTGAAGCTCCAAAGCAAGGGGCAAAAAGAGGGAGTTTATTCCTATGCATATGTAATTGCACACGTGCATGTATATATGTATATATATATATCTGGGTAAATTATAATATTTCACTAACCTGAATTAAGGCCATTTGGGGATGATTCCCCTTATTAACCATGATTCCAGTGAGGTCGCAGTGAGGTCGTTATAATTTACCCAGATGTATATATATATATATATGTATATTATAATATGTAAAACGTCTGTTTAATATACAAAATGTTTTGATTGACATGTACGGAGGCAATGCCCCTAGTACATATCTATTGTCATTTTTGTTCTGTATTTAATTATCCGTATTCTATCAACGATGTAGTGCACCAATCTGATTCTGTGCCGGATGTTTCCCAATGGCAAGGAAAAAAAGAAGGGTACGAACGGATTGGCGAATCAAACCCGATCATAGACAATCCATCGTCTTGTTTCAGCTGCTAGTTATATCATGTTGTATTTGCTGAAATTTAAACCGGGCAAACCCCGAAAAATACCCTTTGGTAATTTAACATAACTATGGAAAATCACCATTTTCAATGGGAAAATCCACTATTTCTATGGCCATTTTCAATAGCTACGTTAAATTACCAGAGGGTAGTGTTTGGACCATGATTGTCCTTGGAAAGACTGGGTTGGATCTTCCGATTTCCGGCATCACCAAGCTGTGAAAGTCCGCATCTGATTGGGGGATAAAAACAACCCATCCCCACCAAATTCGTCATCGCCCTCTTTATCCTCCGGTAATTCATCCGTGGCAATGCAAAATAGCGCCATTTTTTTGGATTTTCCCATTTACACAGTTTACACATCCATATTTATGATATTTTTTCACATTTACACATCTAAATATAACATATTTATCTGGTTGGTGGTTGAGCCACCCCTCTGAAAAATATGAGCCAGCTGGGGTTACTATTCCCAATATACGGGAAAAAAACATGTTCCAAACCACCAACCAGGTATGCGGGACTTCAGTTGCCATGTTTGATTAGTGGGTGGACGGTTTCAAGCCCACCAGAAATCCATTGGGATCAGTATTTCCAGGATGCCCGGACGATGGAAGTCGGCCAGACCACGGGTTTTGTTATGGCCGTAAGACGCTGTTCAGCAACCAAAATGGCATCCGCACACGGCTTGGTTGCAACAGGATCTGCAGTTTTGTTCAACACGATGGGTGCGCAACTGTTTTTGTTTTCCGCACTGGAGAGTGAAATTCGATCCAAAGAATTTTCCGCTGGTAAACTAACATAGCTATGGAACATCACACTTTTTCATATAGGTAAATCAACTATAACCAGCCATTTTCAATAGCTATGTTAAATTACCAGAGGGTATCCGCTTGTAGAACAGATCGGAAGCATTCATCATGATATACATTCCACTAAACCAACACAACTATTGAAAATCACCATGGGAACAATGGGTGAATTATCTAATCAATGGGCCATGTTCTATAGGTATGCTGTCACATGGGATGAAATAGTTAAACAACAAGCAGTTTTTGGGTCAAAAAAACGCCTATGTTGTTGCAGCTTGTCCCCAGTGTTTGTAGGACAGCAGACTTTAAAAAAGTCAGTTCACTGCATGTTCTGCCAGTTTTATCCCATCTTTGTTGAATAGATGGCAGATATGTCCCAATCAATAACCATGTCGAACCATATAAAAAGTCCGTTGCTGATGATTTTGACGGTTTGTACATGTAATTCTGATTGGTCAGCTCCTTATTTTGGTTGGTGACTTCCTTCTATTCGCTGCTTGACTTCACATTTTGTATCTGGTCAACTGTTCCCCTTTGGCTTAAACCTGCAAGTTTGGCGTTCCAGATTCAACATACTTTGGCATCAAGAGGATATGCATATATAAATATATGTATAGATAAAAATATAGAGATATAGAAGTAGAATCAAATAGATATAGATTAGATATATAGATATAGACATACTAGATATATTAGATATACCTTTGTGTGTGTATATATATATACATACATAGAATTATCTAGATCTTCAATTTGGTTTCGACAACAAGGTCTCTGCACCCATCAGCGAGGACTAGGCCGTCATCGTTGTCTTGCTATGACCAGGGGGTCAGTTTTTCGTCGGTGTGTCTCACAAGTGGCCATTTAATTTTCCTCTGGTAATTCAACAGTTTGCTATGGAAAATGGCCATAGAAATAGTTGATTTACCCATTAAACATGGTGATTTTCCATAGTTTTTTGTATGTTTACCAGAGGGTAACCATCAAACATGCCGATACCATGGGATAATCTTAATGAATCGATACCCAGTGGCCATCATTGCTGGGATGACCCAACTCTGCAAGATGCCTCTGGTGATATCTCCACATTTCACTGAGGGGGGGTACCTCCCCCAATAGTCATTATTTGATACTTAAATGGTCCCCCCCAATTAACCAGCCTAAGGGTTTATTAATCCAGGGTTGACATTACACTCATTCATCGGAGGCCTACCTGTCCATTCCGGATGTGATGTTGTAGTCATTGTAATTTCTCCGAGACATTGTCACTGGAATTGTTGAGCCATTGAAGACCACCCAGGGCCACAGCAGTGGTTTTTCTCTGCATCGTCTCTTACGATGCAACGTCTTCAGCGACTGCGGAACAGGCTGCAGCGACATGGGCAGCGGCACAGCGTGCACTTCTTCAACACCGAAAACCAGACAGCTGCAAATACCATCTGGTTATTTAACATAGCCATGGAAAATCACCATGAAATTAATAGGTAAACCAACTATTTCTATGGGCCATCTATACCATGGCAAACTGTTAAATAACCATAGGGTACCCATTGGAAACGTGTCAAGATGCAGATTTTTTGTCGTTACGAAACAAGCAGGTGCCGCGCCTTCTGCAGCATATATGGAGATGAGGATCGGTGCTGTTGGAAAAATGGTTCAGCTTGGTGGTGCACAGTTTTTACGTTGGGGTTATTTTGCCTGTCATTAGGATGAAACCTCTGCCAGCTGCGGAGTAATCATATTTAATTTCAAAAACAAGAATCAGACTCTTCATCACTTCAACTTCTTGTAAACACATCCGAGATTGAATCCACCAACTGGATTAACATAGATTAACCGCATGCAAAGATATGCGCAGTATCACAAACCATATGGCATACGTTGCATATCTTTGCATATATTTCCAAATATCATATAATATGGGGTATAACAAACATATGGTATACTATGGTATGATATATCTATAGACCATATGGTATATCTTTACATGATAAATACCATGGTTGTATAGTATTGACATGTATTGACCATGGGTATACTTTGCAAACCATAGGTACACCCCTGTATGAATACCTATGTGATATACTACTTTATTCATATGGGGTATACCTATGGTTTTGTCAACTACTTTATTCATGGGTATATTCATACTACTTTATACGGTTGTTGTTAAACCATGTTGTATACAATAAAGTAGTATATGGGGTATACCTGTAAACGACAAAAAAAAATCATGGCTATACTACTCTTGTAACAAAAAACAGCGTAGTCCATGGGGTCCAAGTAGAGATGGTCCAAACAGCGTAGTTCCAACATGTTCTAAACTTCGACGCTGCGTCAGGATGCCGTCTCGCCGTCTCGACGGCATCAAGGCCTCGGCGTAAAAATGAGCGACCGATGCGACCTGGAAAACGATCTGCGTTTGGTGGTACAGTGGCACCTCATATTTAAGAAAGTTACCCTCTGGTTATGACTAACAGTGACTAACAGTTTGCAATGGTATAGATGGTTTACCCTTCTTAATTTCATGGTGATTTTCCATGACAAACTGTTAAATAACCAGATGGTAGGAAGTTAGGATAACTTAGGTATTTTACCAAAGATGTTGATTGAAATTTCATGAGATTTTAGTTGTAATGAGATTTAGTTGGCTAAGTTGGAGAGAACTGGGTCAACTAGGGTTGTACAGGTGGATATAGCTTTACAAGTAGTGGGTACCACATGGTATCACCAATGCAAAGTAGTATGGGCTTAGTAGAGTAATGATAGGCAAGAGGTAAAATGTGAAGCTTTCAGCAATGGATCAACAAACCGCATGAATAATTCCAAGTATAAGTGACACTCATGAACTATTCATGAACTAGGGGGTGCCGTAAAATGGTGATAATGAGTCAAGTCAAGTATTGATGTTGCCCTCCATATTCATCAATTGGGGGTTAGAAAAATCCCTGAGTGACAATACCCAGGCAGATCACTCATTTTTTCCCATTTGACCACAGATGGAGTACCAAGACGACAAGTACTTTGTTACAACCTTGTCGAATCCGTTGTGAGTTTCAATATGTTTTATGCGTATTTGGCCTTCCCAAAGGGGGCAATTTCTAACTGGGGAAGGGCCAAAGTTTAAGGCGAAGGTTTAACCAGAGATGTGCGAATCGTTTTGCGATGTCTTGAGTGTCAATACGCCGTCCCATGCTTTTGGTGAAACCATATTTTCACATCGTGATTTATCATAATCCCTACCTTTGTCAGGTATACCATCCATTTCTCAAATATCCCATTCTATGGTATATCGCGATCCATTTTCAAACTATCTTATACTATCATCTTGGAAGTGGCATACTTTTTCCAACACCTTGTCTCAGGTTTCTTGAGTGTATCGTTCGTGTATCGTTCATAGAGGATTTCAAGAATCTTGGCCATACGAAGCTATCGACTGCTCGCATGACACGGTTGGGCCCAGTCTCCGCTCAAACAATGGGTGGACAGACAAATATTCCGCCATGGTGGCTTTTCAATGTCTCGTGCAGGGTACGAACACCTACTACCTGCAAGACCCCGAAGTACAGTACCTTCTCTTCCCAGCATCATCTGCATTGTCTAGCGGGGTTGCTATGATTTTCCCTGGAAATGAATTGGAAGCAGGATGGTGAATACATTCTCCGAAACTTTGCAAATTATCCCATGAATTACCCATGAGAGACCCATTCGAAATCCGAAAATCCTTCACACATGGCTTTATCCAAATAATGTGGGTAAAATAATAATTAATAAACCCATGACTGGGCATGGTTTATACCACCTACTTTATGGTGATTTGGAGGATGGTTTATGATTAGATTGTTTTGCCATGTTTTACCCACATTAGTACTATTCAAATTCCCCATTGTCGCTGATGAAATCGACACTTTTTCCCGGGTGAAGTCCTCATGTTCTGTATGGGTCCCAGCGACCATTGCGATTCGGAAGCGTCTCTAGGGGCCTGGGCCAGGACGAACTCGCTGTGGAGGGTTTGGTTGGGAAAATCATCAAACTGACGGAATTTTCATGAGGCGAACATGTTTGGATTTTTTGTTGGATGATGTTCTAGCTATAAACCTCCATTGAGAGATGTTTTTTTTGTGGATTTTCAATGGCCTAGTTTGATTACCGGAGGGTATACCCTCTGGCCAACTATAAGAGTTTGCTATAGAAAATCCTTTCGAAAACGGTGAATCTTTTGAATCATGGAAGGAGGGCAAAAAAATCATAGCCATGTCAAAGTGCCAAAGGGTAGGCACCAAAATGGTAGTTTCAATAGGGAGGATGAAGATCATCTGAATTGTTGGAATTGGGGTGTTGCAGTCTCAGAGAACACCATTTAAGATTGTTGAAGCATCCAAAGCCTAATGGGGAACATCCCTGTGGGGTACCTAGGTTATTCATTGGTCATTGACTACACATTTGCATAATCAAACCCCGTATTTACTGGTAAATCCATGTTTCTCAGCTAAGATTTTCCTTTAAACCAATCCATGGCCAATCTGAGATACTCTGCACAAAACACATTCTTTAGCTGGTTATATATTTGTACATATATCTGGGAAAAAAAATCTTTCACTAACCTGATTTAAGGCCATTTGGGGATGATTTCCCTTATTAACCATGATTCCAGTGAGGGAGAGAACTGTGAGGTCGTTATAATTTACCAAGATAATATATATAATATAATATATATAACATTTAATATATATATATAATTTAATATATATATATATATTATAACATAATATATAAATATAGTATATAATACAATATATATATATACGTATATATAGGTAGATAGATATTAAAACATTTTTTGAACCGGCCTTCTGGGTCTCTTTCCGTGTCTGCGTCACGCACGATTTTGCATTCAGGTGGCCCATTGTTTTAGTGGACGTTCGGTTGATACATTTACACAATCCTCATTGGAAGCAAGACGTTCAAGTACTAGCCTCTGGTAATTTAACATAATAGCTATGGCAAGTAGATGAAATAACACATTTAGTAGTTGATTTATCTATTAAACGCATGTAAACATTGTGATTTTTACATAGCAGACTGTTAGTTTGTCAACGGGTATGAATGAATGTTGGCAATGCAAGAATAACAAATAACCAACGTCAACATTCTTATCAAAAGAAGTTTAGGGGGAGAAACTTCCGTGTTACGGACTTTTAGAATGTCAGGGAAAGAGTTAGTCAAAGAAAGAGTTAGCAAAGAAAGAGTTCGTCAGGGAAAGAGTTCGTCAAAGAAAGAGTTAG
>Ga0126342_10006153_pt1 | contig 21212 bp, 27 predicted proteins | sample Cyp1metagenome_FD_92528 | JGI IMG/M metagenome (GOLD analysis project Ga0126342, IMG submission 92528) | Coral microbial communities from Lord Howe Island, Old Settlement Bay, Australia - Cyphastrea 1 metagenome | ecosystem: Host-associated > Invertebrates > Cnidaria > Coral ...
GTGGCGCGTGTTGGGCTTGTTGGTACCTTAACGAGAGAGGGCTATGTGCGCGGAAAAGTTCCACACCTGCGGTGGTCCCAGGCGCCGCCCCGGCCTTGGCGAAGGCCGGGGTCGGCGGATTTTTTTTGTGTCACATCTTTGCAGCTTTGCCGTTTGGCCTCTTCAACTTGAGTTGGTTGCCATGCTAATGATATTTTGATTTTGCCAACTTTGGGCATGGCGCCCCAAACCCCTATATTATTGAAGATCGAACATCAAATATCTCAAAATATTCCAACATATCCTAGATTGTGGCACAATTGGATGCCCAATATATCCCCACAGGGTCTCAACATCATGATTTTTTTGTGGTTTCAGGTGACACGGTGGACGAAGATGGCGTGAGTGCCTTGATGATGGCCGCCTCCGAAGGTGGAGCTGAGGCATGTGAGGTGCGCGTTGGCCACTGTAAAATGGGGATGAAGGGATGTGTTGATCCACCAGCTATTTTGATGTGAACAAAAGATGGGTATTGACCCCAAACAATTGGGGCAATGGATTTTCTGGTGCTGCCAAGAACGGCCAAACTGGGTACAGATTTGTGCTGGCAAGGTCCTTCTGAAAGGCGGTGCGGCAGTCAACCATGCCGAGCGCAAGAACAAAAGGAGCCTTTCTGCATCCCGAGGGATTTTGAGGGTAGTCCTGGCACGGCCACACCACCCTCAGGTGAAACGCTGGAGAGGGGGTTGCCAGGGTTTAGGAATTGATGCTGGGTTTCTAGTCCTAATCCTTTACAAAGAATTGCTGCAGGTCTCACTGCGAAGTCAGCAAATGCAAAGGCTCCCACGGGGAATACACAAGCAAACAGAGATTCGGCACCAAGCAACAGGACGGCCCTGATGTGTGCTGCTCAGGGAGGACACCTAGAAGCAGTCAGGGACCCTCAGTGCGAAATCGGGGGGATTCACTGTGAGCTCAGGTTTTCCCAAGGACCTGATTTTTTGCTTCACAGCTTCACCCTTAAAGCACGCCTTGAAGAATTTCCCATCTGAAAATGATGACTCAGTGCACCAGTTCTGAGAAGGACAATTCTGGATGATTCCACTCTTGGACCTTCGAGTGACAATTCTGTGATACTTCCAATAAGATTTGGTTTTGGCTAGATTCCATTGTATCCGTCTAAAATGGTTAGTTGTCAAATATAAACATCTATTTTTGCTGGCCGACCCATTTTCAATCAATGATGCCCATAAAATGGCCCCATGTTTTCTTTGATTGTTATCAACCCCCAGTATGTCCCATAAATGTTCCTGTGCTGGTGTCAGGTGAAGACTTTGTTAGCAGCAAAGGCTGACACTACACAGGTCGACAGCGAAACGCAGACAGCCTTGCACTGGGCAGTGGGAAGCACTCAGTGGAGATGGGGACCTTTGGGCCAACTCGCTTGAATATAGATCCCAAGTTGCTGATGCTGATGCTGATGCTGCTGTTGCTGCTGTTGCTGCTGTTGTTGTTATTATTATTATTATTGTTGTTTTTCTTGTTCAATACCTACCAATAATAACAACAACCAGGAACATGGATTGAATTGGAATTTTGCACAATCAGCGCTGTGGCATGGTCACTATGCATCCAGCAACCGGAGAAAAACAGTAGCCCTCGGTCCACCCAATGGCACCTTCATCCTACAAAGTCTGACTAGAGGATAGTTCAGGTTGGTTTGTCATAAGACGTTTTTTGGGGGGTATCCCCCATTTTTAGACGCACACACACACAGATTTTCTCTAGAAATTTGGGTGGAGGGGCATGGTTTAGATGTGAGTTCTGACTGCGGTTTCTCAAGCTGTGCTTCTTTAGGCAGTGGGTGGGCGTTTGGAGACGGCAAGACTGCTCGCCAGCCTCGGCCAGAAGACCGCGAAGAATGCGCAGGTGGATGGAACACAGGAGACTTTGGTCTGACTTCTCTTGGAGTAGGAAAGGCTCACGTTGGCCATATCTTTTTTGCGGCAGTTCAAGAGGTTGGCATTACAGGGGCTCTGAAGGCAACCTGTTAGTCATTCATTCTCAATCACTGTTAGTCATTTGCAGGGGAAAACACCTGCGGAAGTCGCGGAGACACTTGGTGGCAGCGTTACAGGAAACCACAGGTGAAAACTGTGTCCCACTGACAGCAGGTTCTCGTGTCCCAGTTCCATGGATTTCAGTGACAGTGGCCGAGGGCAATGAAACATGCCGAGACGGCAGCGGCTCTTCAATAGGTCTGGTGGAGTGTTTGATGGTTGGGACCAGCAGATACCAGTGCAAACTTGTTCCAAGATGAGTCGCTCTGCCCTGCAGGCCTTATATCTAGCACCTCAGACTCTGAGACACCTGCGGGAAGGCCTGCTCTTACTCTGATCAAGATCGCGAGTTAACTCGTTCTCATCCATCCAAATTCTTAAAAATTGATGTTCTTTAGACCTGCACTGGAACAGTACTGGAACCCGTTTCATTCTCGAGTTTCGCGTCACCTCAGAGTTGAGATCTATGAGACCCAGCGAGGGTGGACCACGGTCGAGCTTTTGAACGTTTCACAGGCAGTTGGACAGGTGAATGGTGAACCTGTCGGAGGGCCGTGTCCATGACTGACAGAGCCGTGCAATTCTTGCTTGGACTGGATAACTTCTAGCATTTCCAGCCAGCAGAACTGCAACAAACTATCAAGACATGACAAGATATCATGCAAAATGAATATCCATCAATTTCCCAAATGTCCCCACATAAAGATCCAGTTAGCCATCCAGCAGTATTTCTGGGTTTCGCGTTCTCCGTCAGCTTGTCGCTCGTGGATGGCTTTTGAACTTAGCGGCCCCGGAAGTTCACCCGCAACGGAAATGCCCGTTGACCAGGCCCAGGCAGATTCTCTAAACTCTAAAGACTTCACGAAAGGATTCAAAAAAAAAGGCCAGTTTCTGCGTTGGAACAGGAAGAATCAGAGATTCTCTCATCGGATTCACCGGATTGCTGGAGAGTCTGGCTGGGTCCTATCAGAGCTCTGCAGAGCAAGTCGTGCTTTGAAGCGGCTTCGCTTGGATTTCTTCAGCGGCGAGAAATTTCTGCAGCGTACTTTTCCCTGGTTTGATGAATTCAAGGCGATTTCAAACCAACATAGCCCAGTTCCTCCTTCAAAGCAATCCAGTCTCATTTTGAGTGATTCATCAGTGATACAGTGATTTGGGACTCTGAGGATCAGCAGTTGGAGTGACCATCGGCCAAACTGATTCATTTTCATTAATCTTGATTCCACAAGATGGTGGATCAGACGCAAAGTAGCTGTGCAGCGACTCGGTCCTGTGATGCATAGAACCAGCTTGCCATAGATGCAACAGGCGACTCCATCCTGGCCACCAGAGAGAAGCCCAGCAGCCCAGCAAGCCAGCTGAACAACCAAAGCATGACCAACGAAACTCCAACACTTCTGGCCGGTGCAGCCTGCGGCATGGAACGGCCAGACTATGGAGACTATGGAAACAGTGAGGAGATGCCTGTGAACTTCATGGCTGATCCAAGACTGGCGCCCGAGGTTGTTTTCATGAATGTGGCTCCATCAAATTTGGAAACCTTAATGGAATTGGACATGAGAAGATGACCGAATGCATGAATGGTCATCAACATGGGTAGGGTTCTTGACCATCAGAATGGATTGAACCATAAGATTCTCAATTCCAGCGCTGGGCAGTCTGCGCTTCTCAGGAAGGTTGCTTTGCGAGTTGCACATTTTCAGGTTGTTGCATGGCAACGGTGATTACTCACAACAAAAACAATTTTCAGTGAAAAACCTGGATTCTTTAAACATTTTTTAACATTCCCACCTTGTGTGAAATTGGGCACTCCCTTTGTGAAATGGTGGCAGGACGGCCTTACTGTTGGCATCCAGGTTATCCAGCGTGCTTTTCAGAGGAAGGCCGTGCAGATCACATTGGACGAAGAATATGAATCTGACATAAGCTGACCATAGCAAAGGAAGAATATGAATAATTAAGGATGAATATGGCTATGGACCAATACCAATACAATTTCTTATTGGATGAACATCCATTTACCAGTTTGATGTTCACCGGTACCAGGTTTTGACCCATCCCCATATTGACCACAGCAGAAAGAAAGGAAGTGCAGGCATTACTATCACGAAAGACTCCGACGACTGTTGGATACACGACCAAGTAGCTGGGTACTTCTCCTATCACAGGTCATTTTTGGTTTCGAGGGATCTCCGCTGAGAGTCTGCCAGCCACTTTGATCTCCTGATTTTTCGTTTTTTTTTTTTGTGCAGGTGAACAGCCTTGAGCAAGAGATCAAAAAGATGGAGCTCCATGGCTTCAATCATTCGACACATGCGACGTAATTGTTGATGTATTTCTCAAACAAGCTGGATCGATTTTTGATGATTTCTCCATGGTTGATGAATTGATATCAAGTTTGAGAAGAATCCAAGGCTCACCTGCGAGGAGACTGTGGTGACTGGGGTGGGTGGGTGGTTCAGATGTTGAAGAATATGTATATAAGGTGGGGATGACGATGATGACTGCTATTGATACTGTTTCTTTGTCTATTGTCATGATTATTGCTGCTGTTATTACATGACTTACTATCATCACTATTGTTTATTGTTATTATTGCTTCTAGTTGGTTTTTATTTATTATTTCTTTCTAGTATCATGGTCATTGTCATTGTCATCGTCATCACCATCACCATCACCATCATCATCATGATCATCATCATCACCATCACCATCACCATCACAAGCACAACAACGACGACGACGACGACAGCAGCAGCAGCAGCGACGACGACACCAAAAAGATGATATGATATTTTTAGTGATTGCCTAATAATTATATAATTATGCCAGTGGATGATATCTAACATAGTAATATAATCATTATCATTATTACAATCAAACCCGTCACAATAATCATCCTGTTTTCACGATCAGAATCATCATTGCTATTCTAGTCATGATTTCCAACGATAAAACATATTACAATCATTACTGTCATTATTGTTTCGATGATGATCCTGACAAATATGTTGACAGGAACACAGGGCCAGTGTGACAAACCTGGACCGGAAGACCTCTGCGTTGCAGGTGTGATCAGTGCTGGCTTGGCATGTTGCGCCATACGTTCAATCATGGTTCTGGAAAACTCAACGAAAGCCGGTTGCTTTTGAGTTGAGATCACCTGACCATGGAGTATTGAATCCGCGGTGATGGAGGTGGAGCTTGTCGAGTCCAAAGAGCGATGGGAACAGCTGCAGGATGAGGAGAAGGACCGAATTGCAATGCAGAAATGACGGACATGATGTGACTGGGATGTTTCAGATTGATCTGCCACATGCGCGTATGGAATCTACTGAAAGCGCTGGTCAGGAGCTGTACAAAACCTTGGGATCTTTGAAGAAGCAGATTCTGAGGCGGAAACCAGGGGAAAGAGGAGTAAAAATGAGTAAAAGACTTCAATCATGGTCAACCCAGTTGTGATAGGCGAATTTGTTGAATTCCGACATGTTGCTGCTTCCCAGATATCGCAGTGCCTATCTAAAGCATCAAGCAGCGCCATGCCAAAGGCTGGAAAGCCTCAAAGCTGCAGTGTTAAAGGAGATCCAGGAGAGCGTCGGCTCACCTTAAGCAAAGTTGCCAGCTGGTACCAGTTGGATTCACTGAGTGTTGGAACATCATCCAACATCATGATTTTCATGGAGAACTTTCATGAATTTTCTGGAAAACCACAACGAATTGCCATCTCAATGAGTGTTTCTCAGGATGACCAGCACAAAGAAGCCGAGCTGGGAGAGTTGAAGTCACTCATGAGTGATGAATACTTTAGGGTTGGAATCCCAGATGGCCACAGGTGTGGGCCCATGGGGTGTGGCACTGCCTGTCTTACCATGACACAGCTAGTGGCGTTTCAGAGTCCAAGACTTGTCGATGGTTCAGCGTGTCGGCCACATGGAATCTGTTGGAAGGGCACCATGCCGCTAACTGCGGGAGAGCTTGGTTATGGCCGCCCTGGCATTGCTTTCCGGGTGCAAACTTGGCACTTGGCATTCCCTTCGACATTTGGGTGTGTCTGAAAATAGTGTACCCCTAAACCCAATGGTTTTGCTGATCATTATCCCTATTAAATGGCTATTTCATTGGGAATATACCCTATTTTCAGACAAACCCATTTTGCTCTTCCAACATCTGTGCATTTCTGTGCCATTTTCCCATGGGATGTTCATCAATCCATTGGGAGAGGATTCCCAGCATGGCAATGGCCAGGTCCATCTCGTGAGGCGCCAAGGTTTTCACCTGTGACTTCGGGACCCCAGGCCTGGTGCCATGGAAACACCCAGTTTTTTGGGAGCGAACTCAGTGAACAGCCAAGTTTTAAAGCATGTTTGACCACTAAAACATACTAAAACATACTAAAACCCTAAAACCACGTGGTGCCAAATCTTGGGGAGTTTTGTGCGTCATCTTCCCGGCTACGTCCCCTTTCTGCGTAATGCCTTCGATCGATCATTTTGGGGGTATGACCATCCAAGTAATTATACCCCCATGGATCCCATCTATTTTGCTGCGAATCACAGGATCCCATGGTCTTGACCCATGCCCACATGCCAGCTTTGCTTCAACGTGATTCTACATACTGGTTCTTTTTTCAATCCCATTTATAATTTATAACCCGATTCGAATCATACAAGCGCATTCACAACCCCATTCAAAGATACACTCCAATTTGCGAGCCTATTTGTGATTCATAACAGCTGACTGAAATGGTGGAGTTGGTGGGTCAGAATCCCAGCAATCCTTTGAGGTCTTCCCCTCTGAACCTCGCACACAGGGCCCCCGTGCACCTGTGGCCCAACGCCCAGTGGTCCTTGTGGGGTGGGGTGTATCTTATGTTCATCACACATTGCAATGGAGTTTTCATGATATCGATTTATATCGATCTTTACATCGATTTATATCCATCGAGACTCCTTTCTATCTAGTTATAAAATCTTATAATGTCAACCCCGGATTAATAAACCATGGTTTATTAATTAGGGGGTACTCCTCCAATAGTCATAATCTAATACTTAAATGGTACCCTCCCAATCAAACAGCCTGGGGTTTATTAATCCAGGGTTGACATTAAACACTTTTCTGGCTGAAAGCGGGGGTCGTCCATTGCCCTGTTTGATCCCCAGGTAGTTCCGGCACCGGGAAATTGCTGCGGTACTGTGTCACTGTCCATTTCAGCGATGGTGGTTTTCTGCTTTCTATTGCGGATGTGTTGGGGATCCATGATGGACCTCAGGCTGCATCCCTGCCATCGTACGGTGGTCGAAGTGACGATGCCAGCATTGGCTCACGGCCACCGGTGGTGGATGGAAAGGCCTTTTTCAGGTGGGAGAGTTGGGGAAAGGATGCGCAGTCTACCACGTTGGCGTGACACCACTGCATTGCATGAATCGCAGATGATGTTAAGGATTATAAATTCACTGTGCTTCAGCGCAAGTCTTATGAGTTTCTGTAATTTCTTGTTTGAAGAGTTGTTTTGGCAGAGATTTTGTTGACAGGTTGGCGAGATCGCGGCTGCCCATTGAGGAATCGCAGCTAGGGTTTTGATTACGTCGGTTTGGACAATGCAGTTTGGATGGCGGGCTAAATCAATCAAGAGAGGCAAGACATATCAGTCGCTCATCCAACGTCCTGGTCTTCCTGCTGTTCATTGGTCGTTTCCTTTCCAAGAATTCCATTTTCCATCCCTATTTGGCTAGACGATGCCAACTTTCAACTGCACCAATCAGTTTCGCCAGGACTTTAACAAGTTCCTGGCCAGCATCAAGCGTCTCAACAACCAGCAGCAGACCCGCGAGGATTGGATGAGTGGCTCTGATCTGCAGAGAAGTCAACTGGCCGATGAGAGTTGGAATACCAAGAACGTGCCCTTACTCAGTCAGCAATCCAACTCTGCACAACTCTGCCGTTTCTCAAAGAGTCATCTCTCAACTTAGAAAATTTAGAAGCTAGGGACATGAAGAACTGGGGGGAATGCAGCTGCAACCCTTGCAACCGTTGCAACCTTGCAACCATCCAGTTCCCAATGGCGGCGCAGGATACCATGAAAGAGGCCAGCCGGATCTTCGGCCCCGAACGTGCTGATCTGCCAGACTCTTAGGCCCTTAGGCCAACACATCCCACAGGAGCTGGTTGGATTCAGCTACGAATAGCATGAAAACCATTGGAAAAACCACTGAAAACCGAAGGTTTCGAGATTTCGAAGCTCTGCTCACGCGCCACGGCATGTCTGGGAAACCCAGCAACTGGCGGTGGATCTAGTGGATGGACCCTGTGAAAAACCTACATCCAACCATCCAGTGGATTTCTGATGATCCCAAAGTTCAGTTCTAAATAGCTTTGTCTGAACATAAGGTACCCCCCAATTCACCCATGGATCAGAAAAGTCATTTTCCCGATTTTTTCCGAATGGCCATAAATGGGGTGTGAAAGCCACCATTTTCAGCCACATCGAAATGTTAAATGGCTTCTCAGCATCCAAAAGCATCCACGTCGCCAAGGTGAAAGGCACAAGTTCCCGGCCATCTTCAGGGGACTCTCTGACTCTCTGCGTTGCCGAACGGGTTGATGTTGCTGGAAAAGGTTGGATGAACAAGACCAACTATAGATGACATAAGTGACATCACAGTAGACCAAAGATCTACAGATGTTTTAAACAGCCAAACTTCACCAGGGCGTTTTCTTGAGCGTCTGGGCCAGTCTGGTGGAGCTTCCACCCAGCAGGGACAACAACTGGCTGCCACTGGTGCCATGATGTGCGATGTCAATGGAGCGGTCAATGGATTGGCCATGGCTGCCATGGCGAATTTTCTTGGAATCAATTGACCAAATTTGACCAATGGTTTTTCCATCGCACCATGTCTTTTTAGGGACCTGCATGGGATGTCAATGCAAAGCTTGCAGTTTCTGTAGCCTTCGCGCTCGAGTTTGCATATGGGCGTTTCTGACCATTGGTGGCTGGCTTGTATCTCATGGCAAGCATTTCTTCCTTCAACTGGCAAAAGCCGCACATAAGTTTTTCCTGTTGCATGAAACGCCCAAAAAAGGTCTGCCTCAAAAGCTATGCTTCAGGTTGAATCACATGGATCATAGATATGTAGAGATATACCTGGATGTTTGCTGGGATCTTTTGAGGCAAAACCATGCAAAACCATATATTTGGAACATTGCAAGATGCCAAGAACATGTTCAGCTTCACGTGCTGGGCTTTGATTGGTTTGCTAAAAGAAGTGGCTTGCATGCGGGTTCCATGATGGAGCCCAACCCGGGGAAAGCTGAGGCAAATCTGTAGAGAGATTGGAATGTTGTTTGAGTTGTGTACATGATACAAACGGATTGTCCGTGACCTCCCATAATGCAGTTGACCCCATGGATTCAAGCTTTGTAACCTGTCACCAACAAGTAGTGATGGCTCATCCTTGTTTCATACCTGGTTGAAGCACAACATGTAGCTGAAAGCCAGGATATTGGCCGCCGCGCCCTGATCCAGTCATGTATGCCATTGGCTGCAGCTGCAGAACGAAACAACATTGACTTTCCTAGATATGACCTTTTAACCCATGAGGGGGAAGCAGGCTCAGTAGAGCATCCAAGATCTTGACAGTTTCAGTCCAGAAGTGACAAACATGTTTTTCTACCTCAAAATCCATGAAAACCAGGAATGCAATACAAACAAAAACACCAGTTGGAAAGACATAGAGGACATTGTAAATTTTCAACCGCCAAAAAGATGGCACGATGGCGACGTCGGTGTTGCCCAGTGTCCTTGCGACGATGTCTTGAATTTTAGAGCGAATCAAACATCGTGTTGTAATGTGTTGTATAATAGTCTGGATGTAGATCCTCCCCACATGTTGAGAATCAGCTAAGCCCACCCTGCCACATTCTGCAGGCTTGCACCTTGCGGCCATGCAACTCGATCCAGGAAGATGCTTAGAGTTCAATCACTTGTGGCTGTCTGGAAAGTCTGGAAATCGGGTACATAGTTACCCTAAAATCCATCAACATCCATCAAACATCACCAGCATATATCAGCATAGTTTTCCCGATTAGAACCGCCTTTTTGGGGTACAGTATCCCTCACATAAACCCCCTTGGTGACTTGAGCCCTGCGTGATCACAGCCGTCAGGGCAGTTCCACCTGAGGCTACCCTTCGCGGCTGGTCAAACTGTGAGCTGCGCGACAGCTGGTCAAGGGTACCTTGGCGAGACCGCTGTCGAGAAGTCATACAAGCAGATCAGCATGATTTACAACTATACTATACGTAATTACGTATATGTTCATACATATAATATGTATATGTAGATGACATATTGACATATCTGATTGTCTACCTTGGATCAAACTACAGTATTTTCCCATTGCGGTCATGCCAACATCTGCACTAATTTGTCTGTTGCGTTGTCAGGGCCCGTCTTAGCCCAAGGTACAAAGATGCCATGGCCAAACCACCAGCGGTGCCCAACGGCGCCTTCCTGACTGATGCGCTTCAGTGTCAGACGCTGGGCAGAGAAGCTGTCGGAAACTCTTGCTGCTTGGGGAATGGGTCATTGTTTGACATCTAGGATGACCAGATGACCATCGAAATGAAGGGATGACATCGGATCATCCTCTGTAACCAGCTGGTGTGAAAAACCGGGTATCCCCCGAAGTTGATGGACACCATGGCCAATGTGAGATGGGCATCCAAGGGCGAGCTGTGCAAGCAATCCCACTTGCAGCCACTTCACATGGTGCCCTGCAAGCAGTGAGCGAGGACTTAGACTACTTGGACGGATGATGGTGGGAATCAGGCTATTTGGGTGCTGCTTGATCCGGCTGTCGCTTCCAACATTTTCCGGTGCACTTTTAAGTGGCAAAACATAAGTGAATGGAATGCTCAAGCTTTTCAGATGACGCTGTCATCGCAGTTCCAATCTTAGCTACAATCCTAGCTATTTCGGTTACAAAGAAACCAATCTGCCAAACCAGCCTTTCGTTTCCAGGGGTGGTTTGGCAGATCGGTTTCCTGGTGAGTCTTTCGGAGCTCCCAGCATGAGGTTCACAGACAGCCATGGCTGTTGGTTGGGATTTTCCAAAAGCGAGCTGGTTGCGGCGCCAAAGGCAGCCAGTGTTCATAGGGACGCTGAGAGGAGGGATCCCCCGTCAAGTCCAAACACACAGCTGTGATTGGTAAGATCTCGGTGGATTGTCCATGTTTCTGGATTTGAGTTCCTTGAACGATGCCGTTATGAAGATTTTTTTCGCGGAAGTCGTCCGGTGTGCTGTGCCATTTGCTTGACCTTCAGAAGCTTCTGACAAATGGAGTCTCTCAGAAACAAGGTCTTTCCAGGACAAAGCGCGCACACACACAGACACACACATGTATATATATATAATATTATATATATATATATATTATATATATATTATATTATATATATTATATATTATATATATTATATATATATATATATATATTATATATATATAATTGCACAGACGCAGATAAGCATACATATATTATGCTTATATATGTATGACGATTATGACGCATCGTCATAGCTATTCCCCAGTAGATTTCCAGTCGTCATTTCCCCCCGCTGTACCAGGCCATCTCCGGGCCTAAAATTTGCAAAGCGCCAGCCACGCCAGCACCGCTGCCAGAGCCGGTGCCAATTGCAGGTGCAAAGATGGTGGCGGAATCACCAAATGCGGCAAGAATATGTGTATACACACACATAATATATATATAAATATGTATCACAAGAGTCTTGGCAAAAGTTAGACTTTGTATATGTTTGCTTATGTATGTATGTATATATATATACATATATATATATATAATATGCCAAGGTGAGGGTGAAACTGTGTAATCTTGGCAATTTGTTGTTGGGCGTTTGAAACGGCATCCAGAGATCGAGGATTGGGGCCATCACGTGACAGGGGATGGAGATGCAAGTGTCAGCACCCAGGCGCCCAAGGTGCGGGGTATATAGGTAGCAGATGGCATATGAAACAATTATGAATATCATCATGCACTTATATATATATATATACACACACATATATATATACGTATATATGTATATATGTATATATATATACGTATATATATATTTATATATGTATATATATATATATATACGTATATATGTATATACGTATATATATATATTTATATTTATATATATACGCATATATGTATATATGTATATATACACAAAATGCATCAAAATACAAGGTGAGGCCCCAAAGTTATAAGTTGCTTCAGAAAGCCATTGACTACAAGTTATATTCCCCATGAACCCAAATGTTACAGTAACCAAGTTATAAGTGAATTTAGATGAATCTAGCCATCTAAGGGCGAATCTAGGGGGCCTCACCTTGTAGAATATGCATGGAACACAATTCATGTGGAGTTGCAGCTACAGAGAGCTCCCGGCAGTGTGAATGTCAGACGTTGAGAGCTAAAGGGCTGCTACACCAATTTGGCGACGTCGCCTTCGCCTTCTCCAACTGGCAGCAACGAAGATTTGTTGTTTCCAGCCTTGGAGCTAGCGGCGGACACATACCATTCGCAAGTTTCACTGTTTTGATGGCACTGTTCTTGTACAGTACCAAAGATGTATGAACCTACATATGAATCCGTATATGTACACATCATCCATACTTTGTACACACGCACGTGTATGTATATATATATAATTATATATATATAGATATATACATGCATATGTATATATATATATACATAATCACATACTTGACAAATGTCTGCACGCAGTAAATAGTCATCAATAGAAGATTCCTACTTGTACATCTGATATTACTACGGTGTACCGAAAATTTGAAGAATCATAGTTATACAACTGGCCATTGAGAGTTGCTGCTTGGCATTTTCAGAATCCAACCGATGATTTCTCCAGGCCTTTGCTCAAAACACTTCCAGAGGTGGTGCAAACATCTCGTGGATCTGGTGGGTTCTTGGTGCAGGCGCACTGATACCGGGGGGCTGGTGAAGTCGCTAGTGGGGTCGGGAGATAGCTAAGTTTCGTCTCCGATAAGAAAAAGGACAATAGTAGCATGCCGATAGCTTACCTAGACATGGTGATGTTGATGAACACAACTCTTGGGACTCCTGAGACCCAAAGAGAACTATAGGTGAGACTGGGTCATGACTTCAGGTGTCATCGTTCTGGTGGCGATCGCTGCCTGCGCTTTCGCCTTTGTCCCTTGGATGATTGATGTGTTCATCAAGTCGAAGCTTGCGACCTTGTGAATCTGATCATACTCAGCTTGTCGCCACGAAACATTGCGTTGGAAAATGCTCCAAATGGTTTGATGATGTTTGATGATTTGACGTGGGTCTTTCATGGTCTTTCGGCTTTGGCAATCCTACAAATCATCTGCAGGAGCACGTCCTTTGCGCTGAGGCTCAGGGCAAAAAGAAGCCCAAAGAGAGCGCTCGGAAGCGACACATGAGGTGCGACAACTGTGCCCTTAGAGCGGGCTTACTGAAGCAGTGCTTGGACTATGGAATGTTAATCCAATTATGGAGCCTTGGGAAAATGGATCTTCTTCTTCTTCTTATTACATTATCGATGTGTGGCATGGTGCAGTCTTGCAGCGGTTTGGACCAATGACTCATTGCAAGCACAGCAAAGGTGCAGTAGAGAAGTATGCCACACGCACACACACACAGACCAACTCCAGTAGATGTCTCATTTTATTGTAATAACATGTTTTTTTCTTCACAACAGAGACAGTTGTTTTCCTCTGCAAGCTTTTTGACGAGTCAGAGCAGGTTTTTCATCAGCTCCTCCCTAGGAGAACCCAAGGGATGGAGGAGGAAGCAGAGAACGACGCAGAGGCTATCGCTCCTTTCCAGACAGCTGTCGATCATACGTGGCTGTGAACCTTTCCCGACAAACCTCGCAGTGCTTTACAGTGCCTTGCAGTCCTTTGTTAGCGCTGTTTTGAACGCAAGGAGAGATCCAGAACATTTGCAGCATGTGAGCAATCCTTGGAAGAAATTGATCGGCAGGAGGCAGATGTCGAGAGACCCTTGATGCCTTGGGAGCAGCGGAAGTTGGAATCTCGTCCCAGTGGAAGCAAGAAGGGCTTCAAGGCCTGGAGTTTGGATCGATGTGGAGAAGCTATGCCTTGCCAAAGTGAGCTGTTTACTTGGCGTGGAAGCTGGATCTGGACCATCCTTTCTCTGGTAAGATCGGACTTCTTCTGTGAATTCATCCTGCATACAATAGAACAGGTGTGTGACCAACACAAGAACCCTTCAATGATGGCATAGAACTCTAGTTACTCTAGTTGCTTCCACAGATGGTCAGGCTCCAGATAGCTTTGTGCGGCTGCCGCTTACGGTGCCGGGGATCGGCACATGGGGTTGCGGCACAAGGGCCTGAGACCGTCATACCGTCAGCTTTGCGTTTCCCTGTCTTCATGCAGTGAAGTTTGTGTTGCAGATTCAGGGATTGGCAGTGGCAGGATATGCCAGCAGCTTCCAAAAGTCTGGGAAGATGGGAAAGGTCAGGGAAGGTCCAAGGCTCCAGGGCAGGTCCAAGACTATCTCAACAGGGGACGCGGCCGCCAGGCTCAGGCACCTGGCTTTGCACCTGGCTTTGCGCTGGGATCTCAGGGGGGTCAACCTGCACTTCATCGCATGATCCAATCCCTGTCTTGTTAAACCTGAGTTAAGCCGCCAATTTTGTTGGTAAGATGGACAAGATACGACAAAGTCAGCTTATTTTCTGGCAAACCCTCTATCATTGTTTGGTGAAACAGCAGATTGAAACATTCTCACTATAGATCTTTTGGAAGCTGCCAGCCTAGCCCCCAGCTGTTTGGGAACGTCTCCAGACATGAGGCCAGAGCGTGTCATGGAAGCAACGCAGCAGTGCCTTGATGCAGCAACAGGTCATCTACAGGGTTGTCGGTGAATAGCTGTGACCAGCTTCCCAACTCATTAAGTTTGCGATGTCCATCCCAGGACGTTTCAACGTCTTGTTTGTTCAAAACCATGGTAACTTTAGGTGGTTTAAATATGTTTGAATGGGATACAATCGGATACAACAGCCCCAGTTGTTCACCGCTGGATTTCGCGCATCCAAGATCCCCAAATCTCCAGCTCCACTAAGGCTACCAGGCTTTCCCACCAACCGCTATGTGGTGTCCTGATGGCCCTGGTGCAAAAACTGCTGAGAATGCACGCAAGAATGCAAGAATACTAAGTGTCAATGACTGTGTTTTTCCAGTCATTGAAACCCTCCATATTTTTGCTATGTCTCTTGAAAACCGTGCAGAACAATTCCTCGCGACGTCCAGAAAGACTGCCCAGCTAGCAAAGTCCTGCTGAAAGTTTCGTCCGCAGAAAAGTCCAGGCTGACGGGGCAGGGTTTGGCAAAGAGTTTCAGTGGCAAAGCAGTTTCAGTTTCGAAACACATTCCAACAAGTGGGTATGGGTCAATACCTATAGATACATTTTTAGTGGGATGAACATCCATTTACCAGCTATTTTGGGGTTCACTAGGTACCTGGGTTTTGACCCATCCCCACATTCCAACAAGTCTTTAGCGACAAAGCAGGCTGCATTTGCACCATGAAATCCTTGGGGGCCAGCATGGCACAATCACGGGCTCTGTAAATGCTCCAATCATTTTACCAACCACTTTCATCACAGTTCTACGTCCCAGTACCAAACACATTGCCCAAGGCCCTGGGAGGCAGTGCCGCTGATATCGCAGCCTTCAAGTTCCAAAGTTGGACAACCATTAATATTGCAAAATTATAAACTCAAGTAGAAACTGGCAGAAAACAAGAGGTCTTGGTGCAGGTGTGTTTGTTCTTTTAGAGTAGGAACTTGCTTCAAGTTCTGTTTCAAGGACTGCACACTTGCCGATCAGGCCTTTAATGCTTTGTTCCGCGAGCGATTTCGGAACTTTGATGGTACCATGCAGTCATTCTATCCTCCTCGTGGACAGCGACAGAGTGCAGGCACTGCAGAAGTTAGGAGGAGGATCTGTTGGCGATGTAATGTGTCTGTATTTATTATACCTGAAATATACATTATGAGACAAAGGATTTTCATGTAAATACAAACAACACTGTTATAGGTATATTATATACATGAAATTACCTTTCGAGAAAATACATTCAATACAGTCCGCTTGTCTCCACACAACCAAGTCCGACCCCACCCGAATCATGACTTGAGCAGTGTCTTGGACAGGTTGATCAGGCAGATTGCACCAGCAGCACGGGAGTTTCCGCCTCAAATCTTGACCCCATTTGCCTCGTCGCCAGTTGCCAGGGGGCGAAAAGAAAGATACAGCCGCGCGGTCCTCTGATCCAGAAAATGTATGGCGAGCAGTGACCTTGGCAAAGTGTTGCTCTGGGAGAATGATTAGTGCCACATGTGTCTGTGGTGCCCAAATACACCTCTGGCAGTTTCACCAGCGCCAGGCGTGCTTGATTCCCGAGGGGTGCGCAGGGCCGGGGGGTCGGGATCATCAAGATCTGGATTCCTTCGGCTTGAAACTGGGTGGAGTTTGGCATGGCAAGGATCACAAGATGGAAGCCAAATTTACTGAAGCTAACTTCACTTGCACCTCGCTGGTTCGCAATCCAATCTTAGATGTCCTTGAGCTTCCTAGCAGCTTTCAGATCCCAATCAATTTTAATGCCATGCAGAAAGAGGGTTCCGACATGAGTCTCCAGTTCTACATGTTACTTCATGCCCAGCTTTTGAATGTCCAAGAATTACCTAGCATCCAGGCATCCAACAAGATCTTAGCTTGGAAATCGGCTGTGTCTTCATCCACATACTCTGTCTTCGAAGTGCAAGGTCTGTAGCACTGCAGCACTTGAATCGACGTTTCCAAGCATTGCCATGTCATGTCAACACTTTCTTGCAGCCATGACCGGATGAGCATTGCATCGCCCATATGGATGAAGGGGAAGAGGAGGCATGGATAGTGGTTGCTCTCCTTGGTGAAGCGAAGATCAAGTGATTGGGGTGTGTTTTCTCAAGTCGTGTTGGAATGAAAGCATCGTTAGTTTTCTCTGATCCACAAGTTTCGGGAATGCATAAGACCAGGGCTTGCTGATTTCTATGATCAACACTTAGAGTTTCCTTCAGGATATCTTCGCGTGGCCAAGACCTGGGGAAATAATACAACCACAGGTTCTTTTCCTGTCCGTACGAATTGGTAGACTCTCCGGCTTCCAATGTTCCGCTGGTCTCACTTCAGTTTTATCTTGTTTCCAACCAATTCTTGCTGATCGTATCCTCATTGCCGGGATCTATTTATGCAAGTTTTCAAGCGGTGTTTTCCGATATTTTGCCAGTGCATACAGTCCTACTACTGTTCAGTGGCTAAACATTCACTTTTAGTTTTTAGAGATGTTGTTCATTTCTATCAAGCTATCTCCACATTCTTATACTGGTCGTAAATCCGATTTCATCCAGGTTTGTTAGTTGAATTCCAAGATTTTCACCACTTTGAAACTGGTCATTGAACCCAATTTTCAAACATTCTATCAAGGTTCATTGGTAGTACGACTCCATATTTTTTCCGTTGATTTCCATTAAAAATCACAAGCATGCATACATTTTCCATAAAACGGCCTTAAAATCCATCGATTTCCATAGATTTTCAGAATCCAACAGCACCAGGACAGCGGCCTGGTCCTGCTCCGTGAGCCTCGGCGGCGGCTGGGAGGCAGGCGCCCAACGCGCGCAGCGGCGCCGAGTAGGGTGGGAAGGGCTCGAAGTCCGCGACGGCGGCCTGGCAGATTTTTGTTGGAGACTGCCACTGTTGACAAAATGAATCTCAACTCAAAATCTTCACAGGACCTCAGGATATTTGTGAATTGATTTCTTTGAAATCTATCTAAATCTAATTTATAGAATTTTATAGATACAGATTTCACTTGATCCACCCCATCGCTGAGGTTGGCCCCCGAGCCGCGCCCAGCCTGGCAATCCCGGGGTGAGCCGGTGCCAGAGCCCCCTGCCGGGCCGGAGGATGAGAACTTGGAGCGACTGGTGGAAGGAGTGGAAGGAGTGGAAGGAATGGAAGGAATGGAAGGAATGGAAGGTTGGATCTCACCCAGATCCGACAGATCTTTAGGTCCAAAGATGACCAAAGGAACAGCTCTGGGACCTTTGACAGGCACCACCTTGGTAGATTTGATTGATCGCGGGACTTATGGCATGGGCCCTTCGGGGCGCCGTGCACGTTCGGTGCAGCGGTCTGATTCGCTGCCGCCGCGGCCGTGGGATCAGGGCACCCGCGCCAGCCTCGAGCAGGCACGTGCTGGAGCGCTGCGAAGCAAAAGCTTGAGGCCAGAGCGGCCACAGAGGCCAGAGAGGCCGAAGGATCAAAATGATCCCTGGGCAGCTTATTTTGGAGAAAGCGATGGGTTGGATGTCCCAGTTTGGGGGCAGCTTCCATTTCGTTTGCATCGAAGGCAACATGGGGTGGTCAGGGAGAGTGAGGCAGAACTGACCACTGGACACATCCCAGTTCTTCGAGATGAATCCATAGATTCACTACTGGGTGGTCCTGATGGTGTCGATGGCTATTATGCCGATGGCACTTTTGGACGAGGTGGATTTGGACTGATTTGAGTGGGATGGAAGTCATCCAAGCTTAAAGTCATTTTCAAACCAGTTCTATATTCACTTTGTTCTTATTGGTTCAGTAACATCATTTCCATGTGCAAAATCTATGAACATCTCAAGGCATTGCAAAAATTGCATACATTTGCAACAGCTTCATCGATGGACACTTCGGACTATCTTCAATATGATGTTCCATGATGTTCCCATATACCCTCTGGTAAACTAACAGTTTGCTATAGAACATCACCATTTTATAGCTAGCTAAACCATCTATTTCTATGGGGAAATCACCATTTTTAATGGGAAAATCCACTATAAATGGCCATTTTCAATAGCAAACTCTTATAGTTTACCGGAGGGTATCCCCCTGGCAGGCGGCCACTCGACTGAGATCCTGAGACGTTTGTCGAAGGACGGCCGGCTCTGGGCCTTTGACTTAGATCCCAACGCGGTCGCAGTGGGGCAGAGATTGGAAGCCTTGGAGCCGCGCTTCAAAATGATCCATCGACCCTTTGCTGATGTCCATGTCACCTGGCGGATTTTCATAGATTTTCATAGATTTTCATAGATTTTCATAGATTTTCATCAATGGTGCAGGAAAACCCCATTTTTTTTGGGTGGCATTTTGGGGCTGGGTTTTCTAGTTTTCTGGGTTGTGATCCCTCGCGACCATGTTTCTGGCACCTGAAATGGTGAAATCCACCGCGGTTTTTGGAAGGTGAGCTTGCCATCTGATGTGGAGTTGTCTGGGATGCTCCTGGATATTGGCTTCTCCAGCCCACAGGCCATGGGTTCATGGGTTTCCTTGCAAATGGGCTACGTATCTATGAAGGATCTACAGGTGACTTCGGGAACAAGTTTGATGGGATGTACAGTATGGCCATTGATTAACTTGAGTGTGACCAGGGTTTGTAGATATGTACAGTTGGATTGCTTGCTTCGTTGTTGGGCAACTTTTCACAGTTGCGAGAAATGGGTCACTGACCCAGTTTGCTCGACTACCTCTAGACTAAAACGTCATAAACAGGTGTAGTGGTTGCAGGTCCGAATAATCCGGAACCAACTGCAGCATGCTTCTGGGTGCCCCAAACCCGTCCCTCAGAATCTTTACAAAATCTTCCCAGAGACGTGGAGCATTTGCACCTCGCAAGGTGGATGACGGCGACCGTGGATGGAGCTGCTATCAGGACTGATGTCCTTCTATCGGAGGTTGAGCAAACCATAGCCAAGCCAATTCCTTAGGGTCCTGCAAACAGACATCTGTTGCTCCATCTTTGCAGTGTTTGTTCAAATTGAGAAGTCACTACAGCACGAATTTTGCACTACATAGATTTTGACCTAACCACGCCAGGACGGCCCGTTGGATTTGCGAATGAACTTCAAGGCAGGCATTCCAGCATGGAAGTGGCTGCAGACCACTACCCCTGGAGAACTGGCTTCGGTGATCTACGAGAATGGCGAGGCAGGGTGCTGCATGGCACTTGACACCCTGCAAGAAACTTCCGCAGCCAACCAGGATGATGATCCGGTGATGTGTCATCGCATTGCCGAAGCTGCCTTGGAACGTCAAAGACGCCTAGGTGCCTGGGCCTGTGATGGCCTGTGATGGCCTGTGGAAGTATGGGCCGTATGGGACCTCAAATTGGCGCTTCCCTGCCATGGGCCCACTATCCTGCCATGATTTGTTGGGGCATCGGCATCGGGGGACGATAGTGGGCCTGGATCAAAGGATCAAAACTGGGAGGTCCGTACAAGTCCACGCTGGAGTTGGCCTCCTGTATCCAGGACGAGATAGGGAGGGGTGTGGTGCCGTTTCCTGCTCCCATTTTCACGAAGTTGTACTACTTGGGTCAAATCTCTCATTCTCTCACATACACACACACATACCCAAGGAAAACACCTTGAAACACCTTGATGTTTCCTCACTGCTTGTCATGTTGGCACATATTGCCCAAAGGACCCAAAAGTGGCAAGAGATGCGAATGGCCGAACGAGTGATGTGAGGGATCCACAGCCCCAAAATTCCCCAGGCAGTCCCTATGGCCCCATGACCCCTTCCATCTCAGGAGGTGAAGCGTGGCTTGGATGAACGTCGCCAGCACCCTGCAAAGTTGGCATTCCAAGGCATCCGGAACTTCATCAACCAGGCTGGGCTCGCCATCGCCGTGCATCAACCTGTTTGATGGGCGTTTGGAAACCTCGAGCGCGCGCACACACACACACTTCAACTCATGGACTCAAGATTGCTATATGTTGCTATCCTCATCTATACAGAAATATTTTCTAACCAACTACGATATGGTATGAAGACACCTGCGACTGCCACGGGTCAGAAAGATGGTGACGATGGTGTTGGTGAGTAAGATGAAGATAGCGACAACGATGATATATATATATATATATATATATATTTAAGGGCTAACGCCCCTCGTCGGCTCCGCCGGATTTCTCGGCCCTCCATTTCATCGCAGTGTGGGGGCTGGAAAGCTTTTGGATGGGGACCTGCTTCAGAAATATA